>Ga0315298_1002437_pt1 | contig 31549 bp, 19 predicted proteins | sample WHS_1_MG_FD_203077 | JGI IMG/M metagenome (GOLD analysis project Ga0315298, IMG submission 203077) | Extremophilic microbial mat communities from Washburn Hot Springs, YNP, Wyoming, USA - WHS_1_MG | ecosystem: Environmental > Aquatic > Thermal springs > Hot (42-90C) | place: USA: Wyoming... | reverse complement strand
GGCGGTTTTCTGAAGTCTCTGGCCGAAATCCTCTATCTTGCGCGTCAGCTCATTCTGGTTCTGCTGTATCTCGCGGCGCTGCGGCTCGGTGTCGCCGACGTTCTGAAGCACCTGTTTGCCCCATTCGGCCGTGTCCTGGCGCACCTGTTCCTGCCTGCGGATGATCACTTTCAGGTCCGCAAGCATCTGGTCCACCTCGGTCTTGTTCTGGTTCTCGCGGAGCAGTCTGTCCAGTTTGGTTATGATTTCGGTGATCTCTTTTTCCGCGCCGTCGAGGTTGGGCCGCAGTCTGGCAAGCTGCAATCGCGCCTGGCGCAGATAGTCGGTGGCCGGGGGCACGTTGGTCTTGTTCACATCCGTGGTGACGGTGCCTATTTCGACCAGCCGTTCGCCCTGCGTTTCGCGGAACAGGTTGTTGGAACGCAGGTCTTCAACCAGCAGCCGCGCCCGTTCGCTGACCATCTCCAGACGCTGGCCCGACTGCATCTGCCGCTGTTCCTCGGTAAGCAGCCGCTGAGGAACGACGACCGTTGCCGGCGGCTGCGCCTGCTGCGCCAGCGCTGCGCCGGCGACGGCAAGACCGGCCAGCAGACACGCGACGACGTGTATTCGGTGAGCCATGAGACGCCTCCAGTGGCACCAACGCTCCGCGCGGAGCCGGGTTACGGCTGCGCGGGCTGCGTCATCGGGCCGAATAGCGATTCGTACTCCTTCTTAAGTGTTTCTACCTCTTCTTTCGACTTCTGTTCGGAGTCGCGAACGCCTTTTATTTCTTCTATCAGGCGGGCTATGCGCTCCAGCATATACTGCCTGTACTCGGCAATGCTCACTATCTGAAGCGTCCGGGTGCCTGAACGGCTGCGATGGGGGCCGCCGGGCCCCGGATAATTGTCCTCCACCTCGATACAGTATGTCATGACCAGCAGGTCGCCGTCCTTGAATTCGGGCAGATCCGGACGCAGTTTCCACACGTGCCTGGCCGTGCCGCCGGTGTAGCCCGGCAGTTCGCGCGTCTTTTCCGGACCGTCGTTGAACTGATATATGATGCGCGCCTTGGAAATGCCATAGTCGTCGGTGGCCCGGAAATCGATCGTAAGTGTTTTCTGGACAGTGGCTTTCTCGTCCGACGGCGGCCAGATGATCTCGGCTTCGGGCGGGGCGTCGGGTATCACCTGTATGTAATGTCGGGAATCGTCGGGGAAATCGAATCCGTGCTGGCGCTCCTTCCACTCGAACCTGTAGGAGGTTGACTTGTCCACTGTCACATCGGCCCATGCGAGCCGGCCGTCGGGGGATATTTCCAGGTTCACCACCCGCGGGGGCTCGTCGCGATCCCCCAGCAGCATCCTCCCCGACGCCACCTGGCTGCTGAGGGCGAACTCCCAGCGTATCGACGTGCCTTCGGGCACTTCGATGTTCAGCGTCTCCAGCGTGCGCGGCTGCCTGTTCATGTACTGCGGAAACGTCAGCGTCGCGCGCGCCGACTCCACCACGGGCGGCGGCACCACCGTCACGCGCCGCTTGTCGCGGCGCCTGTCGGGACGGGAATCGCCGACCTTCACGTAATAATCGAAACTTCTTATGACGCTGTTGAGCGTGTAGGAATAGACTTTCAACCCGGCAGGCCCTGGTTCCCTGTGGTGTGCCAGTGTCAGCGGCAGACGCTCCCACTCGCCGTCGTCCGGTTTTACAAACAGCGTGCCTTCGCTGGGCGCCATGCCGCGGACATACGCTTCGATGGTGACCGGATCGCCCTGTCGGACTACTATGTCGCGCAGCGGTTCGACCCGCGTGCGCGTGGGGTAGCGTATATCCAGCGACGGATTGAACATGCGTGCAACCAGAACCCTTACATACTCCTCCCACCGCAGGCTTATCGCCCCGGAGAACGCCACCACGCACAACGAGACCAGCAGTATCCGGCGCAATTCGCCGTAACTGACTATCTCGCGGAAATCCAGCGGCGCTGTGCGCTCGAAGGCCTGTTTGCGCATCGCCTCGATGAGTTGCGGCGATGCCTGACTGCCCGGGGGCAATTCGCCGCGCAACTGCACGTAGGAAACCAGCAGGCTGCGCAGTTCCGGATGGCGGCGCTCCACCTGCAGCGCCACGCGCACCGGGTCGTAGCGCCGCAGGCGCAGCAGCCAGTGTCCCAGCAGAACCCACAGGAGGATGATGATATTGGCCGCCAGCAGCGTTACGCGCCACCAGCCGGGCATGTGAAACAGCCAGTCAACCAGAAAATCCACCGCCACCAGCGCCACCAGCCAGAGCAGCAGGTGACACAGACCGCGCAGGTGTATGTAGCGGCGTTCCTTGTGCCAGGCGCGACGGAGTTTGCGCTCGATCATCCGGCCGTCGCCGGCGCCTTCGAGTTGTCCGGCCAGTTGCGTCATGCTGACCAACCACCGTTGTAAACCGCCGCGACGCCGGGCCAGGCGCGATTGGCTCAGGCCCCGCCGCGGGCGCTCAGACCAGGTTACTGCGTCTTCTGACGAACCATTCGGCTCCCGCCAGGATCACCAGCAGCACGAAGACCGCCGGCAGATCCCACAGTTCTTTTTCCATCCGGACCGCAGCCAGGCGGGTTTCTGCGCCGATCAGGTCCGGCAGCGAGCGGATGTCCTTCATCTCGATGTACCTGCCGCCCGACAGTTCGGCGATCCTGCGCAGCAGGTCGCGCTGCATGCGCGGTTCGCGCGCCTCGGGAGCCACCGGAGGCATTATCTCGAACTCCGGCGCATTGGATGACTGGAGGTCTTCTCCGGTGGCGCGAAGTACATATCGGCCATCCCTGTCGGCCGTCACGTAGCCCTGATACACGCCGGGGGAGTCGGGCACGCTCTCCAGACGCACCCTTCGCGTCTCGCGCTCGCCGTCGAGACGTTCGAGGTTTATTTCGTACTGCGGGCCGATGGCCGGCTCATATGCCTGCGTCAGCACCCGCGCGAATATGCGCACCTGGTCGCCCGGCTGATACCTGCGCTTGTCGATCTGGATGTTCACGCGCTTGTTGCCGCCCAACAGGCGCGAGAGGCTCATGAACTGTATGGTCTGGCTCCAGAAGCGGGCGTGGTATTTGTCGCCGGTCTTGAAGCGCAGCCTCCACAGCTGGTCGGTGGCGACATACATCACCTTCCCGCCGCTGCCGACTCTGTGCCACGCGACCAGCGGGTATTTCTCGCGCAGCAGGCCCACGGCTTCGGAGAGCTCCGCCAGGACGATCGCGCCGGGTTTGATCGCTTTGATGGCCGGCAACTGATACAGCGGCCGAACCATCGACCACACCTGATTGTTATCGTCGGCAAGTGTTTCCAGCGCCACGGCCGCGCTGGCCTGTCCGGCGGAGGTTATCACGGGATGCGCGTCGTTGTTGACGGTGATCGGCGCGTCGCGCGTCGCCTCCACCGGCAGAAGAGCGCCCAGCGTGGTGCCCGCGTAGGTTGCCGGAGCGAATCTGCGCCCGGCGAGCATGAGCAGCGATCCGCCCTGGTCCTGCACCAGCCGGCGGATGCGTTCCACCTGGTCGGGCGTGAAGTATGTGCAGGGCACGTCGCCGATGATGATCATGTCGAAGGCGAAGGCGGAGGCATCGTCGGGGAAGCGGTCGATGTATATCGGCGAATAGCGCGCCAGGTCGCTGTCGCCCTGCGTCATGAGAAAGCGCACGTCCAGCCGCGGATCGCGCAGCAGCACTGCCCGCAGATAGCGGTATTCCCAGCGCGGCTTGCCCTCGACGTAGAGCACCTTGATCTTCTGGTCGGTAACTTCGATGGGGCGCTCGAAGACGTTGTTGTCGGCCGAGGCCTCGCCGGCCATGGGCGATATCGTCGCCGAGAGTTTCATCCGTCCCGTGCGTGTTCCGGCGGTGAATGTGAACTCCTCGTACTGCGTGCCGCCCGTGAGCGTCACCGTGCGCGACTGGCCTTCGATTTCCTGTCCGTCCAGCGCCAGCGACAGACGCGCCTGCTGTCGGTCGTAGCCGCTCGATTCCAGCCGCACGGTTACCGGCACGCGGTCCTGCGCGAAGACCGTCTCCTGGGCAATGACGTCGGCTATGCGCACGTCAGGCGGGTCGGCCACGCCTATGCCGACCGTGTATATGGGCACGCCGCGCTCCTTCATGCGCCTGGCGACCTCCAGCGGCTCCAGTCCGGCGTTGGATGCGCCGTCGCTGATCACGACCACGGCGGCTATGGGCTGTCCGGCATAGCGCTGCACTGCTTCATGGACGGCGCTGCCCAGCGCCGTAACCCGGTCGAAAGCCCGCTGTCTCTGGGTGTCGGGGATCTCCATGTCGCCTTCGCCGGAGATGGGGTCGAGTTCCTGGTTGAACGTGAATAACCGCACTGTGTTGTTCTTGCCGAGGCGTTCGAGGATTTTGAGATCGGCGTTGGCTAGCAAACGCCGCGCCATGTCCAGGCGCGTGGCGCTGTCTATCTCGCGCCGGTGCGGGTCGAGCACGGCCGTCGCATATGCCTCGGGCGCTATCTTGCCCAGGGCGATGGCGGCGTCGGCGAGGTCCTCGCGTCTCTGGCGGACCTCCGTCTGGCGCATGCTGTCGGAACGGTCGAGCAGCACCAGCACCACGCGGCGCAGCCTGACGGTCGCCTCCAGGGCGAAGGCCGGCTCGAAGAGCATCAGGATCACCGTTCCCAGCACCAGCGTGCGCAGGACGGCCATGCTCACGCGTCGGGCGCGGCTCAGGCCGATTTCGCCGCGGTACAGCCAGATGGCATATGCCGCGGCGCAGAGCACCAGCGCTATCGCGACAGCGCCGGGCCAGGGATGGCGCAAATGCCAGAAGAAGTAATTGACGGACTCGGCGTCTTTGAGTCCGAGCAGCCTCGCAAGCATATTTCACCGTCGTCGGCGCTGCCGGCCGGGTCCCCGCGGGACAGCCGCGATGCGGCCCGGGCCGTTTACGCCGCTCTCAGTCGCGTCAGGTCGCGCGTTGATCGCGGGGCGGAAACCGTCACCGCAGCCCGCCGCGAAAACCTCTGCGCAAGCAGGCTTTCCAGCAGCAGAACGCCCAGCCCCACGGTCAGCAGCACGCGCCAGAGTTCGCGCCCCTGGCGCGCCACGCGAATCGTGTCCGCGACATCCTGGTTTTCGCCCACGAGCCGCACGGGCAGTCCCGAAAGGACCGTTTGCAGTGCGGCTTCGTCGAGACACGCAACATCCGACTCGGTTGCATCGATGTTCACGGCGGCGGGAATCGGCGGGGCGTCCTTCCCGATACGTATCTGATAGATGCCGGGCAGTTCCGTGCCCGTATGGCGCACGACCGCGCCGGCGCCCTGTTTTTCGAGATCCAGCGTCGTTTCGCCTCCGGAGGGGTCCTTCACCGTCGCCGTGCCGCGGGCCTGTTCGCCGGGCACGGGCAGGACCAGCGGTTCGCCCACCAGCACGGCCCGTTCGTACTCCTGCTGCGTCAGATGCGTGACGATCTCCGACAGGAGTATCGGATACAGCGGATGTACGGGCAGGTCCGTCCACTCGCGGTCGGCCGTCGAAGCAAACAGCAGCACGGTTCCCCTTCCCAGACGCTTTTCGGACAGCAGCGGCATCTGCGTGCCGGCGATATTGATGATCGGCCGGGCGCTGTTGTGAAGCCGCACGTTGAAGTAGCGCGCCACCCGCGCCTGGCTGACCAGTTCCTCCGGCAGCGACGTCACCACCCGCGCCAGCGGATGCCCGCCGGGCGCCGCCTCGATGCCCCAGCCCAGCGCTCTGTCGGCCGGCGCCCGCACCACCTCGGCAATCTCGCCAGGCAGCAGCGGCACGCCGTCGGCCACGAACCGGCGGTTGATTTCGGCCGCCTCCACGCGGTCTCCAAGGAAGATCAGCAGACCGCCCCCCTGTTCGACATAGCTGCGCAGCGCCCGCACCTGCTCGACAGGAATCTCGCCGACGTTGGCGAGGATCACCACGTGATAGTCAGACGGCTTATGTGCCGGCAGGTCGGCAGGTGTGATGCGCTCCAGCAGTATCGACTGGCCGGCGGTTCCGCGGCGCGGGGCCAGCGCCCGCTGAAGGTAATCGGTTTCGCTCTGATAGGCCTGTTCGGAGGGTTCGCCGTCCACGCACAGCACGCGCACCTGCTGGCGCACGTGCGCCACGGACCAGGCGACGTTGTCGAGGGCGAGGTTGTCCTGGCTTATCTCGGCCTTGAGCGCGAAGTTGCCGCCTTCCTCGCAGCGGAAGAACAGCGGGACGGCCTGCATCTGTCCGGGTTCCAGACGGGAAATGATTTTCTGATCACCCGCCTGACCGTCCGCCGTAATAAGGCGCACGGTGACCGACGAGGCGGGCTGGCGTCCGAAGTTGCGCACCTCCGCCACATAGTGAGCCACCGTTCCCCGCCGCATGGCGCCGGAAACCAGACCGAACCGCGTTATGGCCACGTTCTCGGCTCCGGCGGTGGACGCCGGCAGGAGGAACACGCTGGCTTCTTTGCCGATCTCGGAGAGAGCCGCGCGGCCCTTCTCGTGAAGGTTGTTCCACGTGATGGCCTGGCCGTCGGAGATGATATGGCACTCCCTGACCGAGGCCTTCAGTTCGGAGATCAGCGGTTTGAGCTGTTCGAGGTTCTCATCGAGATTCAGTCGCTCGGCCAGAACGCGCGCTTCGCTCAATGCCCGGAGAACGGTTTCCTGATCGTAACCGGCATTGCGGAGAAGAATGCGCGGCCGCTCGCCCATCAGCACCAGCGTTACGGGGTCTCCGCTGCGCAGCGTGCGCAGGATGCTTCTGGCGCGATCGCGGGCCTTGTCGAAGCGGCTGGTAACTTCCTGATAGGCCATGCTGTAAGAGCCGTCGATGGCGATCAGCACGCCGGTGCGCTGCTTGCCGCCCAGCAGGCGCGAACCGGCGCCCGTGAGCGTCGGACGGGCCAGGGCCATGGCGATCAGCAGCACCGCAGCGCAGCGCAGGATGAGCATTATCACGTCTTCCAGGCGTATCTGCCGCGAGCGGATGGTCAGCGCCTTGCGCAGCAGTTCCATGGCCGCCCAATCGACCTGGCGATGGCGGTAGCGGTTGAGCAGGTGGATGATTATCGGCACCAGCACGCCTGCCGCCGCCAGACCAGTCCACAGGATGATGTTGTTGAGGAACGCCATCGCCTGTTATCGCCTGTTCACATCCGCCGGGGTTGGCCCCTCTGTCACGCCGGACGCGGTCAGCCGCGTGCTGCCCGCAGCGCCGGCGGCCTGACCGGCCGTCGTAAAATGCGCTTCCGTGATCACCGCTCCGCAGGGGAAATCGATTCCCGAAGCGCAATCTACCGATATCGCCAGCGTTGCGCCGTCGGGGATGCTGCACGAAACGGCCGCGCTGCCGCTGCCGGGCGCGAGCAACTGTTCGTGAAGCGTTTTGCCGCCGGCCAGCAGCCGCAGGCGCACCGTGCCGCGGCAGCCGTTCACCGGGCGCGCCGCGGCGCGGAACAGGCCCGATGCCTCCGCGACCCTTGCCTCGCACGGACCGAGGAGTACCATCGCCGCCTGTTCGTCCTCGACGAGCACGGCCGGCGGCGGTGGCGAGGCGACCAGTTCGCGCCGTGCGAGGTCCACCCGGCGCACATGCCGAACATGCGGCGGGTTGCGCCGCACGAGGCTCACCGCGCTCTGCGGCAGCTGGGCCTCTCCCAAGACGGAATGTTCGAGCACCATCCGCCCGCCGGCAACGCGCACCCGGCCCCGCAATCGTGCGCCGTCGATCAGAAAAACCTCATCCTCTCCCGGGCGCAAGTCCGGCGGCTGGCCGGCGCTGAATACATATCGCAAAGCGCCTTCGCGGAGGAGCGTGATGATTCCCAGCGGCGTTTCGACGGCCAGACGCGACGCATCCGCCCACAGCAGCGTTCCGGGCACAGGCGGTCCCTGCTGGCGGTACAGCGTGCGCGGTTCGGTACCGCCGCGCTGCCGGCCTGCCGCCAGAAAATCTATCGCCGCGATTTCCGGCTGCTCGATGTCGCGCTGCCCGAACAGCGGCGAGAGCACCCGCGCTTTGCCCGCCGCGTATCTGAGGAACTCCACCGGCACGATGTCGCCGTTTTTGAGGCGCAGCGCGTGCGGAGCGCTTATGCTCCGTCCGGAGGCATCCAGCGACAGAAGAAGCACGGCGTCCCAGTCAACGTTTCGTCCGGCTATCGAAAGGTGGCTGGCGGAGATGGCGACCCTGCCCGCCAGACGTTCCGCGGCGGTATATACGACGTCGGCCCGGCTGTGGCCGGGGAACACCGCCGCGCAGGCTGTTGCCGCCATCACACACATGGTCGCGCTGTGCACGATGCCGTGCATGCCGGTTACCTCACCCCCGCGCCGTGGGTTCTGGAAATCAGGTGGGCAACAAGGACCTCGGCCACCGGCCGCGAGGTGTCCACCAGTTCATAGTCCACATCCTTCTTCTGGCAGGCCGACTTTATGCGCGTGAGGAACTTGTGGAGTTCCTCCATGTATGCCGCACGTATGCGGCGCGGCTGGGTTACGATTTCGCCGTCTTCTTCCAGTCCCTTGAATTTCCATGTTCCATCGAAGGGGAAGGTCAGTTCCCAGGGGTCGAGCACGTGAAAAACGATCACGTTGTGCCCGCGGAAGCGCAGATGGTCGAGTCCCTTGAGGAACTCATCGACGTTATCCAGCAGGTCGCTGAACAGTATCACGAATCCGCGCCGGGACATGCGCGTGGCGAACTCGTGGAGTATGGCCGGCACGTTGGTGCGCGGCTCGTAGCCCACATTCTCCAGTTGCTCGGCGATGTTGCGCACAATGCCCATGGTGCTGCTGGGCGGAATGTAGGCGCGGACCTGTGAATCGAAGACGCCGAGGCCCACCGAGTCGCGCTGGCTGACGATGACGTAGGACAGACAGGCGGCCATGTACTTGGCATATTCGAGTTTGCTGATGCCGCCGGAGGTGTAGGCCATCGAGCGGCTGGCATCCACCAGCAGATTGGCGGTGAAGTTGGTTTCGGCCTCGTAGGTTTTGACGTAATAGCGCAGGTTGCGTCCATACACGCGCCAGTCGAGGTGGCGCAGCGGGTCTCCCGGGACATACTGGCGGTGTTGCGAGAACTCGGTGCTGAAGCCGCGCAACGGGCTCTTGTGCATGCCCACGCGCAGACCTTCCACCACCTGCCGGGCCAGCAGTTCCAGTTTGCCGACCTTCTCGATTATGGTCGGCTCCAGATACTTCGGCCTGGTTTTACTTGCGCTTGCCATCGTAGAGCCGTTCGTCAGCGGGGATCGTTTCCAGGAGTTTTCTGACTATGTCGTCGGCGGTGAGCCCCTCCGACTGGGCGGCGAAGTTGGGGATGATGCGGTGCCGCAGCACGGGCAGGGCCACGGCCTGAATGTCCTCTATGGCCACGTGATATCGCCCGCGCAGAATTGCGCGCGCCTTGCCGGCGATGATCATGAACAGACTGGCGCGCGGGCCGGCGCCCCATGTGAGCCATTCCCTGACGAACTCAGGCGCAAGCGGGTCGTTCTTGCGCGTTGCCCGCGCCAGGCGCGCCGCATAATGGAATATGTGGTCCGCCACCGGCGCGCGCCGCACCAGGTCCTGAAGATCGAGTATCTCCTGTTTGGAGAGCACCGAAGCCTTCTGCGGCTCCACCACGCCGGTTACGCGCTTCATTATGTCGATTTCCTCGTCGTAACTGGGGTAATCGACGTGGATGTTGAAGATGAAGCGGTCGAGCTGGGCTTCGGGCAGCGGATAGGTGCCTTCCTGCTCGATGGGGTTCTGCGTGGCCAGAACGAAGAACGGATCGTCCAGCGGATAATCCTCGCCGCCCACCGACACCTTGCGCTCCTGCATCGCTTCCAGAAGCGCCGCCTGCGTCTTGGGCGGAGTGCGGTTTATCTCGTCGGCAAGGATGATGTTGGCGAACACCGGACCCTTGAGAAACTTGAAGGCGCGCTGGCCGGTCACGGGGTCGTCCTGAAGGATTTCCGTGCCGGTGATGTCCGAGGGCATCAGGTCCGGGGTGAACTGGATGCGCTTGAAGGTCAGCGAGAGCGTTCTGGCAAGCGTGCTTACCAGAAGCGTCTTGGCCAGTCCCGGCACGCCCACCAGCAGGGCATGTCCCTTGGAAAAAATGGCGATGAGCAGTTCGTCGATAACCTGCTCCTGGCCTACGATGACCTTGCGGATTTCGGCGAGTATCCGCTGATACGCTTCGCCAAGCCGTTCAACCGCCCGCACGTCGTCGCGCGGGGTCGCTTCGCTGGACGCAACGGTCTGTGCACTCGTCATGCGCTTCTCCGGAAAAAACTATACATCGGCGCAACCCGGCATTACACCCGGGCACCCTGCCCGCTGCTCGAAAACGCGGTCATTACAATTACAGGCGCCGCGGCGATTCGTTGACCGGCACGCCGCGAAAATCCGCGCTGGCGCTTCCGCTGCGGCGGCTTCCACGCGAACCCTTTCCTGCTGCTCGTGGCTTTCTCATGGTCCGGGGCAGAGGCGGGCAAGCGCGCCGACCGTAAAGATCAGCGGGTACAGCCGTTCGTAATACCACAATCTCGCAAAGTACAGCCCGATCGGCGCCGCGTCAAAATGCCTCCCGCAATCTGTATGTTCGATAAGCCACCGGACGCCGCGCTCGATGGCGGGCGCGGATTCCGGGCGATTCCATTCGACCAGCGCGTGCACAGCCAGGGCGGTTTCCTCAACGCTCGCCGGCACGCCCGGCGAGCCGCCCAAGCCGCCGTCGGTGTTCTGGGCCGACAGCAGCCAGCGCGCCGCCCGTGCGGTCATCGGATTGTGCGGGGCGGCGGCGGCCAGGGCCATAAGCACCCGCGACGTGCCGTAAAGAGGGTTCTCATCATCCGGCGAGCGCTCGTTGCCGAACCACAACGGCAGGAACGATCCGTCCGGACGCTGTTGCGACGAAAGATATCGCAGCGCCCGGCCCCTTGCGCTGTCGAGCCGGCCGGACATGCGGGGCACGAGGTCGCGCCAGCGTCGCCACGCCAGAAGCGCATGGGCCGTCAGGTCGGCGCCGCTGCGGTCGAAAGGCAGACTGGTCCAGCCGCGGCAGAACGTGGGAATGCCTCCGTCGCGGTTCTGAAGATCCATCAGCCAGCGCAGAGCCATGCGTGCGGCGGTCAGGACTCTGCCGCGGAAGTCGCCGTCGCCGCGGCTGGCATATGCGTCCAGCAGCACGCGCAGCGCCAGCAGCGCCCCGGCCGTGTCGTCGGCGTCGGGCACGCCGCCGTCAAGGTCGGTCCACGCCCAGCCGCCCGGCGCGGCATGTGTGTAGGGGTGCTCGCGTATGTGCTGTTGCTCCAGAAGCCAGCGGATAACGGGCCGGCAGTCGAAGCCGCCGCCCGCGGGAAAGACGGTCCGGTCGCTGCGGGTCAGCATCGGCGCCAGGGCGTTTATCGACAGCGTCGTAAGCCAGGTTGCCAGGTCGGTATCTATCGGCCAGCTGCCGTCGCGGCGCGCGCTGCGCAACAGAAAGCGGATGCCGCGCCGCACGACGGGGTGGTCTGTCCATCCGGCCGCCATCAGGCTCATCACGACGAAGCTCGTCAGCGGCGTCGCTTCGAGAAAACCCCCGCTTTCGGGCTGAATGGCCCGCAGCACGCGCAAGGTCGGCAGGCGTGCCATGTCGCGCACGATAGCCGCCAGAGGATTGCGCGTGCGGTGCATGGCATGGCGCACCTGGCCCATGGCGATGAGTGCCGGCAGGGCATAACTCACCACCGGCAGCCTGAGCAGACTGAACAGCTGATGCGGCAGCGCGGCCAGTTCGAAAGGCAACTGGGGAATCAGCGCCCACGGCTGCTGGCCGAGCCTGCCGGCCAGCGCGCACATGGTTAGTATCGGGACGGAGAAGGTTCTGTCGTGCCCATAACGGGCGGCTATGGTCCGGGCCAGCGCGGCCGGTTCCAGCGAGCCGCACGCGGCGGAAAGGTAGCGGCGCGCCCGCCGGAGTGTTTCGTCGGGGGCCTCGGGCGTGTTTTCCAGCGCTGCCCAGCACAAGGCGGTTGTGCTTATGTTGCTGGAACTGCGCGGGGTATCGCCCCAGCCGCCGTCGGGGTTCTGATGTTCGGCCAGCCAACTTCTGCCGCGGCGCGCAAGATCGCATATGTGTACGGCTTCGGGGTCGGCTGAGGATCGGGCATACAGGTCCAGCGCGAACGCGGCCGTCGCTGTGGCCAGTGCGCTGGACGCCAGTTCGCCGCGCCAGCATCCGGCGGAGCAGCGCTCTTCCATCAGCCGTTTTACGGCATTGCACAATGCGCTGCGGAGGTGGCTTTCGAGTGTTGCATCCATGACAGGCCGGTTGGCACAGGAGTGAGCGCTGCGCCGGTCAGAGGCCGTCGGCCAGGTGTCCCAGCGCCAGCAGTCCGTAGAAAGTGTACTCGCAATCGAGTGCATCGTCGGCCCAGCTTCCGTGGAACGCGCCCTGTGACGACCACAGGGTGTCGAGAAAGTCGAGGCAGGCTTCGCGTATGCCGCGGATGTCGGCCCGCAACGAGGACAGGGCGTGCAGCGCCGTGGCCGTGGAAAGCAGGTCCGGCAGAGGCGCAAGCGTGCTGGCGAAGAAGCCTCCCTCGGCGTCGCAGCGCGCCAGGAGCCAGTCGGCCAGGGAGGGGTCGGGCGGGGCGCCCAGTTCGTGCAGCGTCACAGCGGCGGCCGCCGTCGCCGTGGTGAGGCTCACCGGCACGGCTGTGTCGTTGGCGTATCCGCCGTCGGGTCTGCGCAGCTTCGAGAGGGACTGCGCCAGGCGTTCGGGCTGCGGCATGGCCAGTTGCAGGTCCTGGTATGCGGCGACGGCCAGAAACGCAGCATAAACGCTGCCCGAGGGGCTGCCGGATGCAGCGCCGTAGCCGCCGTCGGCGGTGCGGAAATGCTCGATGCTGCGGGCTATGCGCTCTGCCGGCACGGATGCCATTGCGTCGCCGTCGAGTTCCGCGCGAAGCCGCGCCAGGCATGCTGCGTGAACGAGGTCCAGTTCATCGAGGCGGCCGGCCTGTTTCCGCACGAAATCCACAACGCAGTGCGGCAGGGGCGTCATGCCCGCGGCGCGCATGGCCTGCACACCGAAGACCGTGTAATAGAGGTCGCTGCGTCCGGCGCGGTCGGCAAAGCCGCCGTCGGAATTGAGCCGGCTCGCCAGGAAGCGTTTGACCGGCGGAAGCGATTCACCGAGGAACTGCGCTCCCAGCGTCGCCGCCCGCTGCATGTCCAGCCTGACACTCACTGCACCAGCCTTCTATCTCGAAACTGAAGATGCGCGCGATCACGCGCCGCAGGAGACTGCGCAGGCTTTCGGCGGGCAGTCCGGCAAGACAGCTGAGCGCCTCCTGCTTGTACTGTTCGAGCATTCTGCGGCAGCGGCCTTCGACGTCCAGGCTACTTATGATGGCCCGCACCGCCGGGCCGTCGTCGGCGCCGCCGCGCCAGGCACGCTCTATCACGGCGCGCTGTGTTCCGCCGGCCAGTTCCCACGCCAGTGCCAGCGGAAGCGATGGGCGCATGGCCTTCAGATCGTCGCCGTTGTCCGCGGCGAGGTCCTCCAGGTCGTCGCGTATCTGATAAGCCACGCCCATAGCCTGGCTGTAGCGCGTGAGGACGTCGGCCACGGCGTCGTCCTGCGCCGCCAGGGCCGCTCCGAGCCGCAGCGCCACCTCGAACGCCGGCGCGGTCTTGCGGCGGAATATCTCCAGCACATCCTGCGCGGGCAGCGGCCGCGGATCGCGCACCCACAGCAGTTCCGCCCCCTGTCCCAGACACAGGGTGCGATGTCCGGCAGCCGCTATGCCCAGCATGGCAGCCCGCGTTGCCGCGGGGGCACCGCACTGGTCTATCAGCCTGTATCCTTCGCCCAGAAGCAGATCGCCGACGTTGATGGCCACCGGCACGCCGTACTGTTCGTGAAGGGTTTTCTCGTCGTAGCGCCAGGCGTCGTTGTCCTCTATGTCGTCGTGTATCAGCGACGCCTTATGGAAACACTCCACCGCTACCGCCACCCGGCGCAGTTCCTCCGGCAGCGGTCCCTCGGGCTGTCCGCTGAGGGCGCGCCATGCGCAGACCGTGAGAAACGGCCGCCAGCGCTTGCCGCCTCTGGCCAGCCACTGGCGGGCGATGTGATCGGTCTGGCCGGCGGCCTTGCCGAGAACTTCTTCCAGGGCGGCCGGCGCAAACCAGCCTTCGATCTGTTCGTGCAGCGCCTCCAGATCGACGCGCCTGGCCGGATCGGCAGCGCTCAGATGTATGGTGTCCCACACCCAGTTGAGATCGACGGTGGTGTCGCGGCAGCCGCTCTGATTCAGAGGGATGGCGATTCCGGGAATGCCCGCCGCCTGCATGTAGGGAAAGGCCTTTTCCAGAACCGACATGCAGCTTACGCCGACGATGGCATCTATGCGCCCGGCGCGTATGAGCGACATGACCACGCCGGAGCCCTCGGCCACCAGCACGGCATAACCCAGTCGCTCGGCTTCGGTCTGTATCTGGCTGATGCAGCATGAACCGCAGCGGGCGCACGACAGCCCCACGGCGTCGATGGCCGCGCGGCAGGAGCGCGTGTCGCGAAGACACTTGGGCAGCAGCAGCAGACGGCGATCGAACGGGACCGCCGCCAGCGTTTCGCGCCACAGTTCGTTGTTGATCAGCACGGCCAGGTAATCGCGCCAGCGCGCGTCCAGTTTGTGAGCGGCGATGATGCTCTCGCAGTGAGCGCGCAGGTCGTTCAGCGAGAGCGGCGGCACAAGGCGCTTGTCGCGCATGTAGGCTTCGACCAGGCGCCGGACACGCGCGCGCTCCGCGCGCGTGGGCGGAATGCCGACATCCGCTTCGCGGCATACAGCCGACGCCGCGGCGAAGCCCGTTGAAGAGTCGTGCTCAGCGCTCATGGACCGTACACGTTGCCGCCCAGAATACCCGCCGTCGTCGTCCCGTACCAACGGTCAAAGCACGCTCGTTGGCCCTGACTTTCCGGATCGCCGCGGCGCGGGCGATGTTAGCCGGCTCTGACGCGCCGGCGCGTTCAGGCGTATGCGCCGAATCCGAAGAACCAGTGTTTCTTGGCGAAACGGTACAGCCGGCTTTTTTCCGGTATCAGGGCGCCCGGCGTGTACTGGCTGCTCATGGGCTTCATCGCCTCCAGTTCGGCCAGCGCCGTGCCGCGCTGCGTGGTGTCGCGGGCCCGGTGCCGGCGGACGACCTCCAGAAGCACATCCGGCCGTTCGAGCAGCACGCAACCCCGCGTGGCCCGCGCCGCCGCCGCGCGCAGGTCTGCCAGGAAACGCGACCGGCTCACCAGTTCATACAACGGACGGGCCTCGGCGATGTTCTCCACGGCAAACTGAATAACCGGGCACGGCTCCACATCGCCGCCGGGGCTTATGTGATGGCTTACGCCCGTGGCCATCGGACACAGCGACTCGCCTTTGTCGTCCCAGTAGGCGTCGATGATGCCGATGGGCATCCGGCAGCGCATTTCCACTATGAAGCGCCTTACGGCCAGCGCCTGTTCCATGCTCAGCGCCAGCCGGGGTTCCGGGCGCGGTCCGACCGGCCGGTAGAGGTAGTACCACACATAATGCACGCCGAGGTCTATCAGCCGTCGCAGCCATTGCTCGCTGACGAGATCGTCGATGTTGTTCCGGCAGACGCTGGTGGCGACGCCGGTGATGAGCCTGTGCCGGCGGCAGTTCTCCAGTCCTTCGAGCGTCTGTGCCAGGACGTTGTGCCGGCCGCGCCGCAGGTCGCTTACCGTCTCGCTTCCTTCGATGCTGACCAGAGGCGTCACGTTGCCCAGCCGCCTCAGGCGCCGGCAGTATTCGTCGGTGAGCAGGTGGCCGTTGGTGAACAGCTGGAAGTAGCTGCGCGGATGAGCCGCGAGAATGTCCGGCAGACCCTCATAAAGCAGCGGCTCGCCGCCAAGTATTCCGAAAAACCGGTTGCCCAGCCGCTCGGCAGCGCCGATGAGCGCATCGAGTCGGGCGGGAGATATCATGCGGCGCGGCCGGTCCACATCCACCCAGCACCCCTGACAGCGCAACTGGCAGCTGCTGGTGACGGATATGAACAAAAACGGCGGGAAATAGCGCCCGCGCCGGAGTCTGGCCTTGAACATCGCCACGGAATGGACCGCGCCCAGGCCGCAATTTACCGCGAACTTCCACAGCAGTCGCGGGTCGATCTCCGTGAGCGCTCGCCAGACGAACTTCGCAAGCATACCGCGTAGTTCCTGTGTTCCGTCAGCCGGACGTTGCACGCCTTTGTCTGCCCGGTCATGTCCGCATGCGCAGCGCCTCGGCGAGGGCGGCCACCACCTCGTCGGGAATGCCCAGCGCGGCCTGCTTGCGCCGCAGCCGCTCCTGCCGGATGGCGCGCGATGCCGCCTCGTCGCGCCGGGGAGAGAACCGCTGCGTCGGCGCGCGCGAGCGGCCGCGTATGGCGGCATATACGTCGCCGCCGAGCAGTCCCGATATGTCAACCCTGACGGGCCTCCCGGCCGTCTGCGGCGGCGGTTCGTCGCCGTTTATCGGCGATTCGTGGTATTTCGGAAAGATAATGGCCGTCGCAGGGCAGAGTCTGGCGCACGCCGGACAGCCGGTTTTGCAGTTGGCCGGGTTTGTCACCTCGACGCGGCCCGGCCGCGGCGCGGCGTACACGTCGAAAAGACAGAAGCTCAGACACTGCATGCAGCTCGTGCAGCGGTCGCGGTCTATGACGGGGAACCACGGTTTCCATGCGGTATCTTCGCGCAGAGGCGATGTCGTATCCGCAGCCGGCACGGCGGTGCGCGCGGCGGATGTGGGTGCAGCCGGGGTCTGGCGACTGGCGAGCTCCAGCACCGCATGCCGGAGCAGCTGTTCATCCGCCGTGCGGACGTTGACGATGCGCGTGCGGGGATGGAGTTCCGCTCCGCCGGCCGCCATCAGCCAGCGCACGGCGCGCGGATAGCATGCGAATATCGTGATATCGCCGCGTGCGGCCCAGTCGCGCAGCCGCGGGTCGCGCGATGCAACAAGCCCGCACATGTCGGCAACGCTCTCGAAGGCCACGCCGGCGTCTTCCAGCATTGCGACAAGCCGCCGGGACATTGCCGCCGGGGCCCCGGCCGCTTCCTCGCAGCGGCAGACCACCGCGATTATCTGTCTCTCACCCATGTTCGCCGCTCCCCGCGCCGGATTTCATGCGGTCTATGGCGGCATCCAGCAGGCGCATGTACGCATTGATGTCCATGGCCGCCGGGTCCGGCGTGCCGCGCGCGCGGTACAGCCAGCCGCGTCCGTGAGGGTCGCTGTCAACGAGGGTGATGTCGGCGTCGATATCGCTGTTGGCCTCGATGAAAACTCCATCGAGCACCGAGTACAGCTCGCTTATGGCCTTGAAGCCTTCGATCCAGCCGATTTTCCCGCCCAGGGTGATGGGCTGTCCCGGCGCGACCTCGAAGGCCAGCTCGACGATTTCGCCCAGCATGCGCGTGGCGAACCTGGTAAGCCCCGCGCGCCAGAGCCCGTCAGGCTGGGCCATGAGCCAGAAATGCGAAGCTGTGTACAGACGGTCAGCCGGCAGCGAGGCGACGAACCTCGCCCGCCTGTATGACACGCAGTTCGGCGCGTTCTCCGACATAGCGGGCAGCGCACGCGCAACCGCGCATGCGCATACCACTGACGATACCGGCGATGCCGCCGGCGCGGCAACGTCTGTTTGTGCGCAGTTCAGGCCTCTTTGCCCGGATAGCGGATGTCGCCGTCTTTCGGCAGCACTATCTGGCCCGTCTCGAAATCCTCTGCCGAGGGGCGCAGCTGAAGATCGTACCATCTGGATTTCTTGTCGGGCTTCTCGAACATCTCTTCCCACGTTATGCGCTGTCCGCTGTAGGCGGCCTCGCGGCCCAGGATGGCCGCCGCGGTTGCCCAGGCTACGTTCTGCGCCTCGTTTATGGGCTTCTCCGTTACGATCGACCACAGCAGATGGGCGTGCTCGGAGACATAGCCGCTGCTGTGGTAGCCGACCGCCTCGTACGGGTCGGGCGTCTGCGGTTTGAAGTCGCCCGGCTTGTTCTTTTCGAAAGTGAAAGTCTCGCCCACCGAGGTCCAGCACTTGTCCTGCTGGCGGCACATGCTGTGGATGTGCACGTTGCCGGGATACTCGAGGTCCACGCTGAAGAAGTCGTACATGTTGCCGGCCACGCGCTTGATGCGATAACCGAACCCGACCGCGGCGACCGGATGCGTGCCCAGGAACCAGTTGGCGATATCGATATTGTGCACGTGCTGTTCGCAGATATGGTCGCCGGACATTTCCACCCATATCTGCCATGGTCCGCACAGCTGGTCCGGGCCCTTCGGGTTTACAGGCGTGTTGGTGAATATGCTGCCCTGGCACCACGACACGCGCCCGCCGAGGATGCGCCCGTAAGCGCCGTCTTTTATCTCGATGGCACGCCTGTTATAGCCCGCCTCGTGCCGTCGCTGTGTGCCGGCCACGACGCTCAGACCCTTCTGCCGCGCCAGTTCGCCTGCCGCGATAACGCGGCGGACGCCCGGCGGATCGACGGCCGAGGGCTTCTCGAAGAAAACGTGCTTGCCGGCTTTGATGGCCGCCTCGAAATGCACAGGACGGAATACCGGCGGCTGGGCCATGAGGATGATGTCCGGACCCGCCTCGATCACCTTCTTGTAGCAGTCGGCGCCGCCGAAACACTGCGATTCGGGCACGCCGTATCGTTTGCCGGTTCCCACGGCTTTGCCGCGGAACCAGTCGCCGGTGGCCACCACCTGCGCCTCGATATTCCATCCCAGTTTCTGGTTGAGGTACTTGATCGCCTCCATGTGGTCGGACAGCGCGCCGTTGCCGCGTCCGCCGCAGCCGATGAGAGCGATCTTGAACACTCTCTTGACGGCCTGTCCGTGTGTCACGAACGGCGCCGCGCCGAGCACCGCGCCGGCCGCCGCTGATGCCTTGAGAAAATCGCGCCTTGACTGATCGCTTGACCGTGTTTCGTCGTTGCGGGTCATGTGCTGCTCCTTTCCTGCTTGAGTGGTGTTGCCGAAAGAGGACCGATGGCCCAAGCGGCCATGCCGGATTCCGCCTCCGGACCTGCGCAGTGTACGCGCCGCGGGTCTTTGGGCAAGTTGCATGACGAGCGCGGCGGTGCTGCATGATGGCGTGGAGGCAGACAGACCGACAAGGGGGCAGACGGGCGCATTTCGCAGCAGTATGACGCAGAATATCGCACGTACGTCGGATGTACGGCACATATTAAGGTTGTGTGGTAGAATAGTTCGTCAGCCCGTTTAAAGGCAATTACCTGTATGGCCGCGTTATTCGAAAAAGGGGTGCGTGATGGACGCCGATCTGGTTTCGCTGCTCGAGGAGATGGAGAAGTTGCAGGCATCCGTGACTTCGCTGGCCGAGCGACTGGAGATGGCAACGCGCGCGCTGCGCGAGGGAAGGATGATGGAGGAGTCGTTGGCGCCGGTCATGGAGGAAGTGCGGCGTCGTTTTTCGGAGATCCGGCAGCGCATATGCCGACTGGCCGAAAAGGAAAATGTTCCGCATGCGGCAACGCTGGAAACGGCGACGCTCGGGGAACTGCGCTCGCTGCTGGAGAAGGTCGGACAAGTCAGGCACCAGCGGCAGCATGAGTGCGTCCAGCGGGATAAAGCCACGGAAGTTCTCAAGCAGGTTCTCCGATTGCGGACCGCCACTGCGAACGAGGCTCCGCTAATACAGGGCGTGCTTCAGCGTACAAGGGATCTTCTGCGCGAAATACAGGCTTCGCCCACATTGACGGAGGATGCGCGGTTGCTGGCGGATGGCAGCCATCCTCTTGTTGCGCTGCTGCGCCTGGTAAGAGAGCGGCAATCTCTTGCCGAATCGGAAGAATACAAGCTGTTCAAGACGGTCGCGCGGGAGTTCGGCGAGGATTTGATATGGTTGTGCGACAAGCAGAAGCTGACTTGGGAACCTGAGCCTGCTGCTGAGAGTCCGGTTGAACAAACGCGGCCTGGGGCGCAGCCGGCGGTCAAAACGGCCGAGGTCGCTGACGAGGAGACGCGTCCATCGCCGCCGAAACCTGTTGCGGGCGCAGGCTGGCAGAAGTTGAGGATCGCCGTGGAGGCCGTGCCGATCGCCAACGGTGCGCCGCCAGAAATCGATTTGCTGCCGGATCGCGCTTTGCCCTCCGCAGTGCGCGGAAAGGCGCCGGCGGGGAAGAAGGAGATGGGGTCTGCTCAGGCAGAAGTAAAGCAGGAAACCGCGGGTACCGGCACAGGGTCGGAATGTTCGTCCAAGGTCGAGGGGGCAATGGAAGCCGCAGATGAAGCGCCGGCAGCTTCTGCGGCAACAGGCGCGCCTCCGGTGCCAGCGCCAGCTCAGGAATCCCAAGCGGCGGCGCCTCCGGAAACGCCCGTTCGCAGCCAAAGGGCGGCGCCGGAAGCGCCAACCGTGGCGCCGCCGGCGAGGGACAGGGTCGAGCAGGCTATATGGCAAGCGCTGGCGGAGGGACGTCCGGGCGCCGCGTATCATCTGGCCCGTTGCCTGAATGCCGAGGATTTACCTCCGTCGCTTTTTCTGTGGTTGGCGCTGAGCCCATTGGCCGGCCGTGACGACGGGGAGGCGGAAGTGATTCTTGGCACTGAGGCAGTCAGCATTCTGAATCTGGTCGACCAGGTGAACGCGCGCGAGGACCCGGCCGCGGAGGCGGTGCGACTGATGCTGTTCTGCTCGGCATTGGCGCCTGCCCTGCTTTGTCCGGAGACAGGCGCGGCGTCGATTATCCAGAACATCCATATCACGGGACCGGCTTCCGCATTGTGGGAGCTGCGCCGGCCGATACTGGAATTCACCAAGGTGCAGGTGGCGCTCAGTCCGGGGGTTTTGCGTGCTGTGCGGGACCGGGCCGGTCATGAACGGCTGCGTCAGAGGCACGAGGGCGAATGCCGGCGGTGGCTCGAAGGGAATCGCAAGGGGACGCTGAAGTTCCAGAGGGCCACAGGTGTTCTGCGACGCTGGCTCAATCCCTCAAGCGATCTGGGCGAGGCCCTTCAGTACGTGGCCGATGGCAGGCTGGATCGGATTGGCACGGTAAAAGAAGTTGCGGAGAAGTGGTCGAAGAACGCAGAAGTCGAAAGAGCGATTGACCGCACGGATCTGGAACTGCGCCGGTCTGCGAGTACCACACAGCCGATAGTGGGCGAAGCGCGCCTGAGTCTCAGGCGACACGCGGAAGAGGCTGTCAGGAGGATGAGGACATGGCTGAACCTATGTGGCACGGCGCCGGATGCCGGCGGCGGATATATCCACGAAAAGGCTCGCGAGTGCGCGGAAGCAGTGATACGGCTGGTTGAACAAACTCGTCAGCAGGACGCGTGGGCGCGCAGCGCTTCCGGCAGCGAAGTGCCGGCGTGGAGGGCGGCGGTCAATGTCTGCCGGGCGTTCCTTGAGGATCTGCGCAGGCTGTTCACAGAGGACGACGGGGCAACTACCAGTCGGGCGAAACACGTACTGCATGGAGAGTTGTTGCGATTTGGATCGCTGAAGTTGAATGAAGACTGGTCGCCGGCGGATCCGCCGGAGGCGGTGGCCCATGCGCTTCTGTCGGTGAGCGATTCACCCGACTGGCCCACGATTGTTGCAGACAGGTGCAAGGCTGGCGATCACGTCGCGACGGCACGCGTACTGGAGTATCTGGAGGCCGTGTCCACCGAGCCGGAGGGCCTGACACGCCTGCGGGAAATGCGCGAGAGATCACTTGACCAGTGGCGCCAGCGACTTCGGGAAGATCATGAGCGGATAATTAAGACAGTGGAAGCGGCGGCCATACAGGACGTGATTTCCGACGCTGCGCGGCGCGATTACCTCGCGCAACTTGAGAGTTTCAGACCCGAAAAGGTACTGGACTTCGTTGAGGCGAAGGTCGGCATTGAGCGATTAGAGGGAGCGGTGCGGCAGAAGCAGCAGGAACGGGCCAGTGATATCCGAAGCCGGGCGCAGGCGCTTGCCAGGACCCTTCAGCAGGCCAATATAGCGGGAAAAGTGGAATCCTGGCTCAATGCTGGCGAGTTCATTGTGGCCGATGAGTTCCTGCGGGTTCTGGAGGAAGGAGGGGAGTTTCCGTCGGCGCCTGAACCTGAGAACCTCCTGGAGGGGTTCTTTCCGGGGTTTGTCAAAGCAGCTGATGACTATCTGGAGAAAACCGGCCTGCGTTCCGTCGCCGAGAACGTAAGGGCCGGTCGGAGCTGCGGGCCGCTGAAGATGGTCAGTGTACCCGGCGATCAGGCGAGGGAGTCGGCCGAGATTCTTGAAAAGTGGCTGGCTCTGAAGGAATCGCCGGAGCTCGACAACGTACGGCATGTCCTCGAGTGGCTCGGCCTGCGCAACGTCGTCGTAAGGTACGATCGCGAGAGGCTGGCGCCTCACTGCTTTTATTCGGTCAAGTGCGACCCCCGGAAAGATCGTGCCGATGCGGTCGTTCCCGACTTCGGGTCTGAGGCCGACGGGCGCTATGCGGTAGTGGCCGTGCGCCGGCGCTTGTTGCCGCAGGAGCTGGTTGAACTTGCGAGGCGGCAGCGCGAAAAGACACTCATATTCTTTTTCGGGCGACTGGGGGTTCGGTCGCGGCAGGAGATCGCCCACTGGTGCCGGTCAAGGCGGCAGTCGGTCATTGTCATCGACGATATTCTGATGTTCAGACTGTGCGGCGTCCGTCCGCTGCGCTGGCCGGTGCTGATGGAACTGGCGCTGCCGTTCACTGTTTGCGAACCATATGTCACGACGGCAAGTCACGTGCCGCCGGAGATGTTCTATGGCCGCGACCGGGAGCGGCGCGAGGTGATCGAGCCGGACGGGGCGAGCTTCATTTTCGGTGGCCGGCAGCTGGGCAAGACGGCGCTGTTGCGGAATATCGAAGACGAGATGCACCAGCCGGAGAAGGGCAGTATCGTACGATGGGTGGACCTGAAGGACAGGCAGATAGGCACACTGCGGCCGATCGATGACATATGGCAGGTCATTGCCGAAGTTCTTGAAAAGGAGGGCGTGCTGGGAACAGCTGTTTCTAAACAGGAAACGATCCGAGAACGCATACGCCGGTGGCTGGATGCCGATTCCGCAAGGCGCATTCTGCTGTTGCTGGACGAGGCGGATGCGTTTCTCGCAGCGGATGGGCAGGAGCAGTGGAGAAACGTCAAGGGGATAACGGCTCTGATGGCCGATACCCGGCGGCGATTCAAAGTAGTTTTCTCGGGGCTGCACAATGTTCAGCGGACTGCGCGCGATGCCAACAGCCCGCTGGCGCACTGCGGCGATCCGATATGCATCGGTCCGATGATTGGAGGCAGCGAAGGCAGGGAGGCGCGAGCCCTTATTGAGACTCCGCTGCGGGTCCTGGGTTATCGGTTCGACCCGCCGGATCTGCCGTTGCGCATATTGTCTCAGACGAACTATTACCCGAGCCTGATTCAGCTGTTCTGCAAGGAGCTTCTGGAACATGTCAGCGGTGGCGCTGATGGCGGCGACGGACCGCCGTATTGCATCACGGCCAGGCACATAGACGAAGCTTTCCGCAAGAAGCGGCTGAGCGATGCCATTTCGCACCGGCTTCAGCTGACGCTTGATCTCGATCCGCGGTATGCTGCCATCGCGCTGTGTATCGCGAGCGCGAGTCTCGAAAGCGCAGGCCAGAATGCGGGGTTCACTGTGCGCGAGATAAGGAGCATGGTGATAGACGAGGTTCGCGAGAAGTGCTTCGTGGCCGGGTTGTCGCCGGAGGATTTCAGAGCGCTCATCGAAGAGCTTGAGGGACTGGGCATTCTGCGGCAGATCGGAACGAGCGGCCGATATGCCTTGCGAAGCCCCAATATCCTGTTCTTTTTTGGAACGAAGGAGGCGATCGAGGACAAACTGACATCGCTGGCAGATCGCCCTCAGCCGGAGTCGTACGCCCCGGCGACATTTCGTCGGGCGATCGATGATGCTCAACAGTTGCGCAGCCCGCTGACTTTCCAGCAGGAAAGAGATCTACTCAGGGAAAGCAACGGCGTGGCGGTCGTGTTCGGCTCAGTCCTGGCAATGGTCGGGTCTGTGCCGAAGGCGTTGAGTCTTTGCTGTGAGAAATCCGGAAGGTCGGCTCGGCTGTATCTGGTGCAGGATAGCCGGGAAATAAGGGATCTGTCGGATGCGATGGAGCGCATCTGGCAGCTGGCGGCAGAATCATCCGGCACGATCGCTGTCGTGGTGCCGCCGGTGTGCCCGTGGGATGAGACATGGATATTGAAGGCGCTTGACTTTGCTGAAACGCGGCGGGCACGGGATCGATTCCTGCGCGTCATCTTCATCGGCGATGCAAAACGTGCGTGGTACTGGTCGGAAGTGGACATGTCGGGGCGGTACGGTGCGATCGAAGAGTACAGGTGTGGTCAGTGGGCAGAGCCGGTGGTGTGCCAGTGGGCCGATGAGATAGGCATCGGAAGGGACCGGGAATCCTGCCGGCGCATCGGCGAGGTTACCGGTCGCTGGGGGATGCTGCTGAGCGATCTGGCCCAGCTATGCCACCACAGACCCCATGAGTGGGCGCAGCACCTGAATGCGGTCGGGCGGAGCATTTCAGAAAAAGCCGGGGAATGGGCTCGGGAGGAGTTGCCCCAGGAAGCGGCACCCGTGCTGAAAACGCTCGCCGTTCTGGGCCAACCTGTCAAACCTGCCGATCTGGCCGACTTGGCCGAAAGCAAGACGGATCTTGTGCGCCGGGTGTTGCGCTGGGCGGAGTCGCTGCATTTCGTCAGGGCTGCCGCCGACGGCGCCTGGGATTTGGATCCGGTGGTTGCGAAATTCGTCACTGCGTGAGGAGGGGCACATGGCTGGGGATGTGAGCGACCTGCTGTGGAGACTGCCCGGTCCGGCGGCTTTTGTTGATGAGATTGTTGACGATGTGCGGCAGGGCGTATCCGTGGTCCTGTGCCTGCCTGAATACGCCGCCCCGGGGCTGCGCGAGGCTGTCGGAGAAAAAGTCCGTGCAAGGGAGATCTGCAAGCAGGCGACCGTCGATCAGGCCGCGATGGAAGCCGGCATACCGCCGCCTCAAGTGCTCCGTCAGGCGATCCATGGGCCCTCGGCGGAGAAAGGGGATGGCGCACGTGAACTGGCGACCGACCGCAGCCTCCGGGACTGGCTGATCTGGGTGGAGGGCGTGGGCCAGAGCCAGTGGCCTGCCTGGAAAAGGTTTCTGGAGGAGTTCGAAGCCGCCAGCCGTGCGGCATCTGACTGCAACGGGCTGCGCGTGGTCGTTGTTGCGCGGGGTTCTCTGGCCAATAGTCCTCCCCGTGCCGAAGTCAGGTTGGCCGTGAGGAAATGGCAGGGTGTCGTCGAGCCTCTGGACATGCTGCTGCTGGTGTACTGGCTGATGCGGGATGCGGACGCCTCTCCGCTTCGCAGGCGGCTTCAGATCTCGCTGATTGCGGAACTGGCGGGCACCGATCCCCTGCTGGCCGAAACGTTGTGCCGGTGCGATCTGCCGGCGCTTATCAACCCACTGGATGCGTTGCGTGGCTTCGCGCAGAGGCGCAGCTGGGGGGCGCCTCTTCCCACGGATCGCAGCGAACTCTGGGCAGGCGGGATGGCTGACATGATTCACGGCAGGCAGTTCCGGCATTCGGCTGCGCTGGCCGTCTCTCAGGGGCACGACCATGACGAACTCGATCGCCGCATCTGGCGCGCACAGATACAGGTACTGTTTCCCTTCGTGGAGGAACAGCGGGCAAGCCTCGTGAAAGACCTGACGACCGCTGACTGCCTCCGTCTTCCGTGGGTGACCCCTTTTGGCCGGATAGAGGATCCGCTTGATCTGGAAATCAATCATCTGTGTCGAATGGTGTCGCACGTAAAGAGGGTACCTCCGGCAAAAAGGGAACTGATAAGAGTTCTTGTGGAGGTGCGTAATTCGCTGGCGCATCTTGAAAAGGTGCCGGAAGAACTGTTGCTCAGACTGGCACCGGCCGACGTGTGAAACCGAACGAAACCCCGCGCGGGGCGTGGAGCATAGACCTCGCGACGACCCTTGCCGCAGGCGATCGCCGGCGCGACGGCGCGATACCGCACCGAACTTGCCGGCCGAATGGCTTCTTCCTCGCAACGGCAACGGGGGCCGGGCGAGCGCTACTGCTGCGGCAGCAGATCGAAAGTGATGCTTACCTGCGCCGTTATCCCAATCTGCCCCAGTGGAGTAGTCTGGCCGCCTGAGTCGGCGCCGCTTCCGCCGACGTTCTGGGCGACGTTCTGACCGTACGGCCCGTATGCGGCTCTGTACCAGTACCAGCGCCATCCGCCGTAGTAGCTCGTGCCGGCCGGGGTTTCGGTTATGGTCCGCGGCGGGCCGAGGCGGCAGTTGAGTTCGGCGGCCAGCGCCGCGGCCTTTTCGCGCGCGGCGCTGACGGCCAGTTTGCGCGCCAGATCGCGATGTTTGCGCAATTCGGTCGAACGGAATTCAAAGCCCAGCACGCGGTTTGCCCCGTTGCGCAGCGCCGCATCGATCACGTCTTCGAAGAGCTTCACGTCGGCCAGCGTAACGGTGTATATGCGTCTGACGTAATAGCCTTCTATGCCGGCCGACGGGTGGGCATAGTCCTTGTAGCGCAGCTCGACATCCATGTTGGCGGTCTGGATGTGTCGGGCCTCTATTTTCAGGTCTTTAAGGGCCTTTATCAGCCTGCCGGATGCTTCGTCGTTGGCCGCTTTGGAGATTTCCAGTTCGCGGTGCATGGTTTCCACGCCGAAGCTCAATATCACCTCGTCGGGCACCACGTTCACCACCGCATCGCCGCTGACGGTTACGGTCCGGCCGGCGGGCTGATCGGAGGCGAAAAGCAACAGAGGCGTAAGAACACCCGCGAGGGAGAATACCAGCCTGCGCATGAGCTTCTCCTTTCGACATCAGGGTTCGTGCGCGCATGACACGGTGTGACGGGTTCCACATATTGACACGCGCACGACAGCAGCGAGTTTCGCGCGCGGGGGCCAGGGCGCGCGTGCAGCGCGGATGCGCAGGCGCAGCAGCGGCGCAGAAAAGACCGGCGCGGACGGACTGTTCTGCCCGTCCGCGCCGGCAGCGCAGCTGAATCGTGTGTGGCGGTCGCGATGGTCAGAACTTCCAGCCCGCGCGCGGTTCGCGGCCGGCCAGCGCTGCCGCTTCGGGAGTGAGGATCTTGCGCGCCACAGGGTCGCACTGGAACTTCTTTCCCTCCTCGCCCAGACGTATGGCTATGCCGCCGAGGAGCATGTTCTCGGTGAGCGGCCCGGCGTATTTGGCGAAATTGGAGCCGGGGAAATCCCAGGGCTTTTCGCCGCGGCAGGCGGCCAGCCATTCGCCGGCATGTCCGCCCTGCGAAGGCGGAATGACGTACTTCTTCTGATATTCCTCGTCCTTGGGCTGGCTCTGCCACTCCTTCATGAACGATTCCGGGATGAGCCGCGGGCTGTCGCCGTAATCGCCCTCGACGTACAGCTTGCCCTTGGTACCGATGAACAGCGACCCGCTGCCGGCCAGCTGCTTCTTCGTGCGGGACGGGTCGTTGAGAATCTCCTCGGGCACAGGGGGCTTCAGACCGCCTTCGTACCAGTATGCGGTGAAGGCCGGGCGGTTGCCCTTGGCGGGATATTCCCATTTGACGATGCTCTGTTTCGGCCAGGTTTCAGAGGACTTGCCGACGATCTTGACGAGTTCCACGGTAGTGGGATAGTCCGGGTCCATGGCCCAGAAAACGCAGTCCCACGTGTGGCAGCCCATGTCGCCGATGGCGCCGCAGCCGAAGTCGAACCACCCGCGCCAGGCGAACGGGTGCAGGCCGTCGTGATAATCGCGGTAGGGGGCGGGGCCTATCCAGCAATCCCAGTCGAGGTTTTCGGGCGCCGGCTTGGAAGGCGGACGCTGCTGTATGCCCTGCGGCCAGATGGGACGGTTCGTCCAGGTATGAACCTCCTTGACATCGCCGATGGCGCCGGCGCGGATCCATTCCACCACCCGGCGGTTGCCGTTGTTGGCGTGGCCCTGGTTGCCCATCTGCGTCGCCAGGCGGCGTTTGGCGGTTTCTTCGGCCAGGGCTCGCGCCTCGTTCACGGACCACGTGAGCGGTTTTTCGCAGTACACGTGCTTGTTCATCTTCAGCGCCAGCATCGCCGCGGGATAGTGATGGTGGTCGGGCGTGGCGACGACGACGCAGTCGATGTCCTTTTCATGTTTTTCGAGCATCTTGCGGTAATCGGTGTAGCCAACGGCATTGGGCCAGCGCGGCTGGCCGTCCTTGCCCTTGGGCCAGCGGCTGCGATCGACATCGCACCACGCCACGGCTTCGCCCATGCCCAGATGGCTGCCGCCCCGGCCGCCCGTGCCGATGTAGGCGAACAGAAGCTTCTTGCTGGGCATGCCCGCCCGCAGGATGTATGGACCGACAAAGGTGGCACCGGCGACGGTGGCCACTCCCTGCATGAAACGACGACGACTGACGCGATTCATAGACTGCTCCAGTAAATGAAAAGAACCTGTTACGAATCACCGAGTACTACTGCTATACCACATCCGCCGTACGGTGTTGAGAGTCGCTCGTCAGCATGTCCTGCCGCCCATGCGCTTCTCCAGCGCGGAGAGCGTAACGGTGGCGCGCAGCAGGCGGTCTCTGACGGCAAGCCACTGATCGTCCCGCGGCGGCATTTCGATGAGAATAACCTCCGTATTGTCGCGGTCCAGTTGCCGCAGCGTGCCGTAAAGCCTGCGTGCGTACTGGCCGGGCGTGGGCGGCATTTGTACAAGCCGGTGCCGCGGCGGCATCCCGGCGGCAAACTGCGCGGCGCTGGCGAGCACCAGCACGGCACAGCGCCGGTCCGCATGCTCGCGGCACCAGCGCAGAGCGCGAAGCGCATCGACGGACGAAAAGCGGCAGGCGGCTGCGGCGGGGGCGTAATGGCGGCGCTGCTGTCCCGGGCTGCGGGCGGGGCCGCCTGCGGCGGCTGTGTGCCGCACCACGCGCACCGGTCCGATGAGCTGCCGTATCTGGTTCGGGGTGACCGCGCCGGGCCTGAGGATGAGGGGACGCTCGCCGCTGAGGTCGAGAACGGTGGACTCTATGCCCACGCGGCACGGTCCGCCGTCGAGAATGAAATCGACGGCATCGCCGAGTTCTTCGCGGACGTGTTGCGCGGTTGTGGGGCTGACGCGCGTGGAGCGGTTGGCGCTGGGGGCGGCGACAGGTTTGCCGAAACGTCTGAGCATCTCCAGCGCCAGCGGATGGTCCGGACAGCGGAAGCCGGCGGTGGGCAGCCCGGCCGTGGCGGCGCCGACGATGCTGCGCCGGCGCGGAACGATTATCGTCAGCGGGCCGGGCCAGAAAGCGCGGGCCAGTTTCGCCGCGGCGGCGGGCCAGCGCCGGGCGAAGCGCCGTGCGGTGCTTTCGTCGGCCACGTGGATTATGAGCGGGTTGGTTGGCGGGCGGCCCTTTACGGCGAAAATCCTGGCCACGGCGGCGGGATTCGTGGCGTCGGCGCCCAGTCCGTAAACCGTCTCGGTGGGGAAAGCCACCAGTCCCCCGCGACGCAGGGTTTGGACGGCGACGGTGATGTCATGGCAGCTCACAGCACACCTCTGCGATGTCCGGGCAGGGGCGCCCTGCCGGCCCGTGTGCCGCGCGGCAGAGCGCCTTCGCCCGCGGACGCTGCGGAGCTATGCGGCGCGTTTCGGTGCGCCGCGTTACCGGCCGGGCAGATGCGGGCGTGTGATGCGGAGGGACGGGCATTCAATGGAACGATTTGCTCAGGTCCACCACGGCTTCGCGCACGCCGAGAGTCTTGCGGCCGCCGTATTTCGCGGCCATGTCTTCGATGAACCTGTCGAACTCCGCGCCATCCATGGGCAGATCGACGGGTTTACGCGTCAGGCCCGACATGAGCATGGCGTTGCCGATTTCCAGTCCCCTTGCGCCTTCCACGCCCTCGGCGATCATGGGCGTGCCCTTGAGTATGGCATCGACGAACGCCTGTGTGACCACCTTGTGTCCCTCGGGCCGGTTGCTGCGGAACGGCACGTCGATTTCCCACGTTTCGGGTTTGGCGAAGGACTCGGGGCTTGTGCGGTTGAACTCGCTGACGCTCTGACGGCAGCGGGAGAAGATGAGTTTGCCGTCGCGGGCGGTGAGTTTGCCGCGGTCGCCGCATATTTCCAGCAGGTCGGTGCCGGGGGCTTCGCCGGTGGAGGTTATGAAGTGCCCGATGGCGCCGTTGGGGTATTCCAGTATGGCGCTGCATTCGTCCTCGACCTCTATGGGGTGAGTTTTGCCGATGGCGGCGACGGCGGTTACGCGCGACGGCATCAGCCCGCCCGGTATCCATTGCAGCAGGTCGAGATTGTGGGGGCATTGATTGATGAGCACGCCGCCGCCTTCGCCCTTCCATGTGGCGCGCCAGCCGCCGGAGGCGTAGTAGGCGTGAGTGCGGAACCAGTTGGTGGCGATCCACGTTATGCGGGTTATCTCGCCGAGTTCGCCGTCGGCGATGAGCTGGCGCATCTTGATGTAGCGCGCTTCCGTGCGGCACTGGAACATGATGCCGTATTTGAGACGGTTCCTTACCTTTTCGTAGGCTTCGTTGGTGCGGCGGGCGTCATTGATCGACACCGCCTGCGGCTTTTCGCTGAGCACGTGTATGCCCCGCGCGAAAGCGTCGCGGGCTATGGGGCAGTGGAAATAATGCGGCGTGGCGATCAACACCGCATCCACCAGGCCGCTGTCGAGCAGATCCTCATAGCGCTCGAACTTGCGCACGCCCTCGATCGACACTTTGTCCAGCGCGGCGCGGTCGATATCGCACACCGCCGTCAGGACTGCCCCCTCGACGGAGTTCATATAGTTGGCGTGATGGCGCCCCATGCCGCCCGTGCCGATTATGCCCATGCGAACCTTGTTCATTGGCGTCTCCTGGCGTGATGCCGGAGTTTCTTGATAGGGGATGGAGTGGCGCCTGTCAACCGCGCAGGGGCGGGGGCGCACGCGGCGTGCGACGCGCCGGGCCGGAATCGGGGCCGGAAGTGCCCGATCAGCCGGCGGGGTCGAGCCGCACCCACGTGTCGTAGAAGCTCACGCTGCCGCCGACCGGATCGAACATGCAGGTGTTTTTTACCACCGGGTCGGTCCACATCGCGGCGTTGGCATGTACGCCGCGGCGGCGCCGTGCTTCGCCGCGGACGACGTGGCCGTCCACCACCACGTCGCGTGCGCCCGTGGCCCAGTGCCCGAATCCGAGAGCGAAGCTCACCACGCCCGGGCGGACGGTGTGCGTGAGGACCACGCGGCCGATCATGGGCATTTCTCCGGCAGCGCCCAGCGGCCATACGCCGCGGGGGTTTGTGGCGCTTACTATCCGCACCATCTGCCCGTTGCGCAGCCCCATCCGCTGCCCGTCGACCGGGTTTACGAGCACTCCGTTATCGGGCAACAGCGGCGAAAGCCAGGGGTCGGCCACCGTGCGGCTCTTGGTCTGGCTGATAACGCGGTGCGTTATCATCAGCAGAGGGTAGTCCTTGCGAT
>Ga0315298_1002434_pt1 | contig 31569 bp, 39 predicted proteins | sample WHS_1_MG_FD_203077 | JGI IMG/M metagenome (GOLD analysis project Ga0315298, IMG submission 203077) | Extremophilic microbial mat communities from Washburn Hot Springs, YNP, Wyoming, USA - WHS_1_MG | ecosystem: Environmental > Aquatic > Thermal springs > Hot (42-90C) | place: USA: Wyoming... | reverse complement strand
CGAGGTCTGCAGCCGCCCCGCCCCGAGGTTGAAAGTGAAGTCCACGATGGCCGCCAGCCGCCCCTCGGGCTCGGTGGCCAGCACCGGGCAGTAGCGCAGCGTGGCGGCCAGCGCCACCTTCAGATCTTGGGCGAGGTAGGCCTCGGCCTCGACCTCCGTGATCGGCGGATGCTTCGGATCGCACAGATGCCCGTAGCCGATGGTCCAGTAGCCGGCCGGGCAGACGTAGGGATGCGCGCGACCAGGATCATTCTTGGGCACCCGATGAAAGCCCTCGAAGCGCTTAGCCAGATCGATGGCCGCCTGGGGAACCGCGATCACGGCCGCACCCGGTCGAACACGCGGCCGAGGAACCAGAAGTTCAGCACCCCGGCCCACAGGGCTTGATCGGCCTCGGTCCAGGCGTGCAGGACCGCGGCGCCCCAGTCGCTGCCGCCGTTGATGGCAGCCACGAACGCCGCCGTCTTGGCCGCGCAATACAGCGCCATGAACCAGTAGGTGATCACCGGGCGCACGCTGACCGACAGCGCATCGGCCCATCGGACCCGGGGCCGCTGACCTTGGGCAGCGATCGACTCCCGCAGGGCCTCGATGGCGCCGGTGTTCCACGCGGCATCGGCCCCGGCACCGATCTCGGCCATGCGCTGGGCGCCGCGCAGCTTCTCGAACTCAAGCGCCTTGTCCTGCATCGCCAGTTCGTGGCTGCGCTCGCCCTTGCGGTCGAGCCACTTCAGGATCTCGGGCGCGAGGCGGAACGCGCCGCCCAGCAATCCGCCCAACAGGGTTTCGATCATGAGCCGCCTCCTGTCAGTTTGAGCTTGACTGCAATGCCGACCAGCAGCGCAGCCAGGACGCCAGTCGTGGTGACTTTGACGATGGTCTGCCAGGCGGCGCGGCGCGCCTCGCGCCAAGCGGCCAGCAGGTCGCGCAGCTCGCGGATGTCGCGCGCGGCGTGGCCGTTTTCCAGGCCGAGGTGGGCGAGCACGCGCTCGGCCCCGCGTTCGGCAGCCTGCTCCAACATCGCCTTGAGCTCGTTGGCTGTGATCGTGATCGGCTGGGTGTCATGGGGTGTCATCGTTGACCTCGCTTTGCGTGATCGATATCGGATCGATGACGTCGCGTTCGCACTCGACGCTGGTGCTGTACCCCTGAGCGCTCAAGCGGTGCTCGACGCGCGTGATGCGCCACCGAGTCGGGATGCCCGGTCGCAGTGCAATGGATAGCCGCGCCTCAGCGGCCAGGCGCGGTTCTCCGGGCACCCGAAAGCTCAGCTCGGCCTGCGAGCGCTCGCCGCGGTTTTTGCGGGTGGCGGCAGCAGCGCGGGCCTCGGCTTCGGTGGCGTGCACGTAGCGCAACTCCTCGTATGGAGGGCGTCCGACGACGACTTCGCGCCGCTCGCCCTTTTGGTAGTCCCACCAGTAGGCCTTGACGCCGCCGTGATTCGCGTCACTGTTGTCGGCGAGACCGGAGCCGCCTTTGCCCGCTATCCGGCGGGCGCTGTACTGATAGCGCCACTCGCTGATCTGATCCGGCCGCAGCGTGATCGTCGGCAGCGCTTGGCCGGTGACGCTCTTGGCCGCGCCCTGGCGGGCGAGCACCAGGAAACCGGCGACGGGTTTGGCCACCGCATCGTGCTTGGCGGCCAGACGTGTCAGCAGCGCCATATCCGACTCCTCGGTCTGGTCCAGATGCGGGATGGGGATCGCGCCAAGCTCAGGATCGACCTTCGGCGTGTAGCCGTGCTCACCTGCGATGGTCTCGACCAGTTTGCCCAGCGTCGTTGCATCCCATGAGCGTGTCTTGGGACTGCGAAACGGCCCGACCATGTCGGCCGCCTTGGCCGAGACGGACAGCGTGGCCGGCGGCGAGCGGATCTCGATCTCATCGACGATGAATTTGCCCATCGCCACCCAGGATCGGCCAGCGTAGGACAGCGAGACTTCCAGCACCGTGCCAATCTTGGGCAGTTGCGCAATCGCCCCATCGGCCCGGCGTCGATCATCCAGCGTCAGGCGCAGGGCATCCGAGGACAGACCGGCTTCGTCGGTCACGACGAGTTCCAGCAGCCGGTCGGCCACGGCGCGGGTGATGTCGGTGCGGTCGGCGAGGATCAGGAAGGTGGGTTGCATCGTGCGTCTCCTCTACGACCAGATGCGCACCAGCGGCAGCACGGGCTGGTCGTGGAGTGCGGGCATCGACACCGGGGTGCCTCCCGGTAATCGCAGCATCTGCGTGACGGGCAGTCGTGCCAGTTGGCGGTTGGCCTCGATCACCAGTGGCATCACGTCGAGGCGGCCGTAGTGCCGCCAGACCAGCGCATCGAGCATCTCGCCCTCGCGGGCGGTGAGCACTTGGGCGTCGAACTTCTTGCGGCTCATGGCAAGGCCTCGTGCAACCAGACCAGGGCGGTGTGGGTTTTTTCCAGCAAGGCAACGAGCTCGCCGGCGATCTCGCTGTGTTGCTGGCTGTAGCGCGCAGGGTCGGTGCGCGCCCGGATCTGGATGCCTGTGGTCAACAGTGCGTTGATTGTGGTGAGCAAGGCGGTGATCTGTGCGTCCAGCGCAGCAGATGAACTCAGCGGTGCATTGACCGCCGCGATCACCTGCTGCACCAGCGGATCGATGGCGGGGATCGTGAGGCCTGCCGACCTCAGCTGGCTGTGCAGCCCGTTGAGGCTGGAACTGAAGCTCGAGAGCAGTTCCTTCAAGGCAGTGTGGATCGCAGTCACCGCAGCCACACTCCCGGTCCCTGTTTCTTCCAGCAAACCGGGCAACGATCCGAGCAGGTCATCCATGGCGCTGACGGGGTCGGTGAGCACCGAATCGACGACCGAAAGCATGGCGAAGGGGCTCCAGCCGCCCGAGTAGTCGGTGACGGTCTCATCCTCGCCGTAGGCCTTGAGCTTCACTTCAAACCCCACCCGGCGCGGTTGGCCGTCGTCCATCAGCACGCTGCGGGTGTCGCCCACTTCGACGATCACCCAAGAGCCCCACACCCGGCCCAGGCCATCGACCAGTTGCAGCGGCTCACCCCTGTCGGCCAGTTCGCGCATTTCTTCCACCTGCGCAAGACCCGCATCGAACCCGGGAAACAGCACCCCTTGCAGCCGGATCTCGGCGGGCTCGCGGCCAGTGAATTGCAGCGCGGGTTCGCGCCCGATACGGGCCTGTTCCGGCCAGCGCCAGGACTGGCTCATGGCCAGACTCTGGTAGGTCGCCTGCCCCATCTCGAAACGAAACGGCCCCAGGGCCAACATCACGCGTTCGGCCATGGCGAACCTCCGCAACAGGAAATGGAACTCAGGACAGACGATCAGTCGTGCAACGCGGCACTGGAGCCGCGCAATGCATCCCGGATCAGGCTGCGCAGCCGACTGTCGAGCAGATCGGCCAGGGCCTGTGGGTCGCTGCCCGGGGGCGCGTGGATGGTGATCTGCGGGGCGAAGTGGATCGAGGGCGCGCCTGGAGCTGCTGGAGCACCGGGCATGGACGGCGCCACACGAGTTGGATCGTTCACCGGGACTGGCTGGGCACGTGCCGGAGCCACCACATCACCAGGCCCACCTTTGGCCGGTGGCACTTGCGGGGCAGGCACCTCCTCCCACGCCGGCCGCCACGTCGGCATAGACCCATCGATCCGAGCAGGCAGCGCCAACCCCAGCGACGGACGCTCCGGTGAGGGCAGCCGCAGCCCCTGTGCTGGCGATACCACGTCAGGGTTGGCCAGTGCCAACGGCACGGCCTGCAGCGATTGGGCCAGCTGCCCGACTTCATTCACCACCGCCGGCCCCGCTGCCGCCACCCCTTGCGCCAGGCCGAGCGACAGCGCGCTGCCCAGCGTGGCGAACACCCGCGACGGGCTGTGGATGCCCAGCATCGCTTTGAAGCGGTCACGCACCCTGGCGGCGACTTCACCCACGGCCGCCACGGCCTGCTGGGCGGCATTGCGCACGCCTTGGGCGAGGCCTTGCAGCATCGCGCTGCCGAAACTCATGAACTGGCCGGGCAGGCTGCCGAGCGCACTCAGCATTGACCCCAAAACAGACTGCAGCGCAAGCAGCGGGTTGGGTGACGCCAGCGCAGCAGTGAGTTGCTGCCAGGCCGACTGCGCCCCGCTGACCACGCTGCCCCACAGGCCGCCGAAGAACCCCGAGAGGGGTTGCCAGGCAGCTTGCAGTGCAGCCAGCGGCGAGAACGACACCAGCCACCGAAAGCCCTCCATCACCCAACCCACCAACGTACCGACTGCCCGAATCGGGAATGTCAGCACCGTAAACGCCGCGCTCAATACGCTGCCGATCACCGTCCCCAGGGACTGCCCGGATGCGGACAGGTTGTCGAACTCATCCTTGGTGAGGGTGACCGGGGCCAGCAGATCACCGACCCAGCCGACCAGTCCGCTGATCGCATCGGCGATGAATCCGAACACCGACGCGACCGCCTGACCGATGGGTGCCAGTGGCGCCAGCGCCGTGGTCAAGCTGCTGATCGCTGGCTGCACTGCGGCGCGAATGCCTTGGAACACGCCACCCACATAGGCAGCAATGGGGTCCCAATATTTGCGGATCACCAAGGCAAGGCCTGCGACGGCGACCCCGATGCCAGCGACGATCCACGTGATCGGGTTGGCCAAGAGCGCTGCCGTCGTCGCACCGATGGCTGGCAGCATGCCCCAAAAAGCCAGTGCCGCCGACTTGATCGGGGCGATCAGCCCGAGGGCGCCCGTCTGAATCCGCGCCCAGGCCAGTGACAACAACCCGCTGCTGGCACCGGTCGCTGCTGCCTGCGCTTGCAGCAGGGCCAGCCCCGCGCGGACCGACTGAAACGCCACATTTGCCGCCAGGATCGGGCCCTTCACAAACGTCCAGGCGTAGCCCAATGCGATGGTGGCCACCTTCAAGCCCAGCACGGCACCGACAGTCCCCACCACCACCTGGGTGACGATAGGGAAACGCTCGGCCAGATTGGCGAGGCTGTCGATCGGCCCCATCAACGCGCCCACCAAGTTGTTCAAGGCCGGCAGCAGCGCATTGCCCACCGTGATGCCCAGCCGGCTCATCTGGTTCTTGAGCAGCTGCAGATTGTTGGCGGTGGTGGCCGAGCGTGCTTCGTACTCCTTCTGCATCGAGCCGGCGTAGGCGGTCTGGTCGGCCACCAGCCCTACCGCCTTCTCGTAGGTCTCCATCGAGCCCACCAGCTTGGCGATGTCGTCGGCATACTCCGCGCCAAACAGATCGGAGAGCGTGCCCATCAGATCGGGCGCGTTCTTCACCTGCCGCAAGAAGGTGGTCAGCGCGCCCTGAGCGTCGCGCTGGATCATTTTCTTCATGACCTCGGCCGACAGCCCGATGTCCTGCAAGCCCTGCTGGAACTTCTCGTTCTGCTTGTCGGCGGTGGCCAACTTCATCAACAGCGCATTGATGCCGGTGGCCGCCACCTCCGGGGGCGTCTTGAGCGCCAGGAAGGTGGCACCCAGGGCATTCAGTTGCGCGCCGGACAGGCCAAAGAGCTTGGCTGTCGATCCAGCCCGGTTGGCGATGTTGAGCATGTCCGCCGCGCGGGCGTCCATGTTGTTGGACAGGTGGTTGATGGCGTCACCCAGTTTGACCGCCTCGTCTTGCGTGAGGCCAAAGATCGTGCGCAAGCCCGTCATCGCCGCGCCGGCCTGCTCGCCGGAGAGGTCAAAGGCCACGCCCATCTTGGCGGCGTCCTCGGCAAAGCGCACCAGCTCATGGCGCGCGATGCCGGCTTGACCGGCCGCCGCGACGATGGCCCCGATCCCTTCGGCGGCCATCGGGATGCGCGTCGACAGCAAGAGCACATCTTTGGACATCTGCCCGAACTGCTCGGGCGTGTCGAAGTTGACCACCTTCTTGACGTCGGCCATCACCGATTCGAACTTAACCGCCGGTTGCACCAGGCCGTAGAGCGCACCGCCCAGGGCCACCGCATCCATCATCTGGGCGCGGTAGGCGCTGCGCTGCTCCAGATTGCTGGCCTGGGCCTGTTGCGCGCGGGTCAGGGCTTCGGTGCGGGCGCGCAAGGTCTCCATCGTGGAGCCGAGATGGGCCTGCTCGCTGGCGAGTTTGTTTGTGGCGACACCGGACTTTTGCAGTTCGGTGGTCAGGTTGGCCACCGATGCCTTGATCTGTTCGTAGGCAGTCTTGGCCTTGCCCGCCTTCTCGACCAGGTGATCGAGCTGCCGGGCATAGCGGGCCTCGGCCTTGGCCTCCTGCTCGGCGAGCCGTTGACGCGCAGTCTCCAGCGCAGCGGCGGCGCGGGCGCGCTTGGCCTCGGATAATGCCGGATCGGCTGCTTTCGCCTCGAGCGCAGACACCCTGGCGCGAGCGGCATCCAGTCCCTTGGTCGACCACTGCCCGGCGGCCTTGGTCTGCTGCAATTGCATGACCTCGGCCTGCGCCTTGCGCCATGCCTCGCCCGCTTCGATGGCCTGATGCTTGAGCTCCTGCAGCCGTTTGATGCCCAACTGCTTGTTGCCCAGTTCGGCCATGGTGGAGCCCAGCTGGTTCAGCTGCGCCTGGGCACCGCGCACCGCCGAGCCCAGGGATGCCGCCAGCGTGGCACCGATGCTGATTTGAACGGGATGCGCAGTAGACATGGCGTACCTCGGGCAACGAAAAAATCAGGATGTAGCCGTGGCGGATGACAAGCGCCGCGCCAATGACAAGGCCTCGACCAACTCACTCACCTCCAGGGCGAGCAACTCGGATCGAGGCCAGTGGGTGTAGAGGGCGAGCTCCACCACAAGGGCGGAGAGCTCACCCGGATTCACTGCAAAAAACCGCTCAGCACCTTCTGCAACTGGGCGTAGTCCTTCATGTCCAGCTGGTGGATGGCCGCTGGCGGCAGCTCGGCCAGATTGGCGATCAGCCGGATTTCGCGCTCGGCGTCGGTGCCAGCCGACTTCTGCGCGGCCAGGTGGTCGCCCACCGTGGGACGGCGCAGGGCGATCTCCTTGATCGGTAGACCGTCGTGCTCGATGGGGTAGTGCAAACGGATACGTTCGGCGTGACCCATAGCGACCTCCCGTTACAGCCCGATCGCAGCGCGGATGGCGCCCATCTGATCGACGCCGCCGACCTTGCGCACCAGGTTGATGGCGTCCACCTCCACCACTTCTTGGCCGTCGATGGTGAGCTTGTAGTAGCTCGCCGCCACCGAGACCTTCAGCGCGCTCTTGTCACCGGGCTTCCAGGTGCCAGCGTCGATCTCGCGCCAGCCACCGCGCAGATTGATGACGACCGGCTTGGGATCTTCGCCTTGCGCCTGGATCGCGCCGCGGATCGTGATTTGCACCGGCTTGAGGTCAAGCAGGCCAAACAGCTTGTACACCTCGGGGTCGTAGTCCGAGATGGTCAGCTCGGCTTCGAGCTTGTCCATGCCGAGGTCGATTTCGACCGGCACATCCATGCCGCCAGCGCGGTGCTCCTCGGTCTTGAGCGTGAGCTTGGGCAGCTGGATTTCGTCGATGCGCCCGGCGTAGCCGCGGCCATCGACAAAGAGGTTCATATTCTTGAGCACGCGGGGCAGTTGAATGGGCATGGCCTTGCTCCTTACTTAAAGATTTCCTCGAGGTAGTCGCCGACCATGCGCGAGCGAAACGTGATGTGCTCGGCGGGGTAGGACGCGGTGAAGTCGAAGTCGAAGTACACCCGGCCATCGGCGATGGCTTCGGGTGTGTTGAGGTCAGGGTCGGCCAAGCATTTGCCGCCCAGAATCGCGCCCTTGGCCTTGAGCTGGCGCAGATACGCATTGACGCCCTCGGTGACCTCGTCGACGTAGGTCTTGGTGATGTTGCGGTCCACCGCCCACAGATGCGCGTGCAGCAGGCTCTCGTTGATCATGTCGGCGGTGCGGCGCACACAGAGAAAGCTCCAGCGCGGATCGGTGGCGCAACTGCGGTTGCCCCACAGACGCACTCCGTCGTGCACGATGAAGGTCGCCACGCCAAGCTCGTTGAGGTAGTTTGCCTGCGTGTTGGGGTCGTCGATCGCCCACGACAGCAAGCGCGCCGGGCGCAGCACGCCGCGGATGACCTGGTTGGAGGGGCTCGCCCAAAAGCCGTTGATCTCATCGGACTGCGCGATCAGCCCGGCGACGCGCGCCGACGCCGGCTCGGGCGCTTGCGAGCCGTCCGGGCGACGCACCATCAGCCACGGATCGACCAGGTAGGCCCGCTCCGAGCCAAACTGCGATCGGTAGTCGATTGCGGATTCGTCGCTGGTATTGGGCCCGTCGATGACGGCGATGGCGCGCAGCGTGTGCGCCGCCGCAATCAGGGCGTCGGCCACCGGCTTGTGCTGGCTGAATCCTGGCGCGATCAGGATGCGCGGCTTGATCTCTGCGCGGGTCGTCAGCAGAGCATTGATGCCCGTGAGCTGCCCGGCGGCGTCGCGGCCGCCGATGACGTGGCTGATCGTCTCGCTCATCGTGCTGCCTTCGGCGACGCGCACGACGAAGATCATGGGCGCGGACTGGTCGTAGATGCCGGCGATGGCCCACGGCAGCGTTCCGGACTGGCCCAGATGCGGGATCAGGCGACGATTCGTGATCAGCACCGGGGTATTGAGCGGGAACGGCTCGTCCATGCCGCCATCCAGCGCTTTCGGGCCCAGCGTCGGCTGCATGATGCCGGTTCCGTCGCCCAACGCGGCGGCCTCGATGAGGGTCTTGGTGTCATCGTCCGCATTCAACGCCGCGGCGACATCGCTTGCCGTGCTGATGCGCTGGCCATCGGCATCGCTGGCCAGCGTGACCAAAATCAGTATCAGGCCGGGCGCGCGACCATCGACCGCGATGGCCAGCGGCTGGTTGGGCTCGGTGGCGGCACGCAACTCAAGGCGCAGCGCGTTGCCGACGACGCCCGCCTGCTTGGCGACGACGCGCAGCGTCGCGTTGCCGCTGCCGACCGTCAGTTCGGCGCGCCGCGCGCCGGCGGCGTCGGGCGCTGTGCCGACCAGCCCGATGACGGATGATTTGACGGTGCGCACGCTGCGCGCGCCTTCGTTGATCTCGACGATCTCGATGCCGTGTAAAAAGCGTTCGTTCATGGGGTTTCTCCAAAAAATCCGCCAAGCGGCGGATGTCAGGGGCGAATGCGCAAAAAAAAAATCCGCCCATTGGCGGATTTCTGCGGCCGTGAGGCGAGGTCAGACGGGGCGATCACCGCATCGCTTTACCCCGATCCAGCTCGATGGATTTCTCACAGTGGTTCGGATCGAGCCGATCCAGCAAGCGACACAACACGCAGGCCCAGCGCTTGCCCTCACGCGCGGCTTTGCCGGCGCGGGAACTGAGCGTTTCGTCCTCGTGACCGCCGAAAGCGGCATTGGCCAGTTGGTCGTGAGCCACCGCCAGGGTCCAGGCGCGGCGGGAACCGGTGACAATGGCCAACAGCATCCACAGTGACGCGATCACGGCGGCGATCTGGCATAAAAGCCAGATCGCCAGCATCGACAGCCTCTGCCGGATGGCGTCTTTCACTTCAGCACCTCCTGGGCGCGGGCCTCGGTCAAGAGGCCCTTGGACACCAGCGCCTGCACCCCGGCAATGGTCTGCGGGTCCGTGACATCGACGTATTCGGCCAGTTTGAGTTTGTCGAAGAACACCTCAACCATGACCTCGGTCTTGGCGGCGGTGTAGATGGCCGCCAGCTCCTCCATCGTGAAGCGGTTCATGAAGGCCAGTTTGGTGATGACCTTCTGGGATGGAGCAGCCACGACTTGGGCTGCTTGTTCCGAAGCGATGAGGGTCAACACCTCCTCATCGGTTTTGCCGGGATAGGCGTCCACCACCTTGCCATCATCATCCAGGCGATAGCGCACAGCCAGCCGCGACTGCGTAGATTTCAGCTTGATCCAGCCGGGCTCGGGGGTGTCGGTTTCGATGACGGCAATGTGGCCGTTTCGGATGTCAAAGTAGACATTCATCACAGGTTCACCTCCACATAGAACGGATAGGTACCGCCGGTGTTGTAGCCGTTGGGAATGGGTAGCACGATTTGCGACGGGGACACGGTAGCGGTTTGCACCGCACAGTCGTAGCCGTACACCGCACCGCTGCTGGCCGCGCTGTAGCTGCCCGACGCATTGAACGCCACCGCAAAACCCGACGCACCCCAGTGCAGCAGACTGCGACCGTCCGAGGTCTGGCTGTCGGCGTACATCACCCGGGCGCTGCTCGAGCGCTTGTTGACGGTGATGACCCCCAGGCCTGCGCCGTAGTAGTAATACTGGCTGTAGAAGGCCACGGTGCTGCCATCGCGGGTCTGCATCACCTGCATCCCGGAACCCCGGGCGTTGTGCCTGCCATAGCTGGTCGTCACGCCATACGACACGTGGTTGGATGGCGTGCCAAACGTCGTGTCGCCAGTGCGCTGGAATCGCACCACATACAGCGCCGAACCAGCGTTGAAGAAGCCGACGAACACGTCTCCGTTGTCGGTGAGCACGGGTGTGGCGCCACCGACCGCTTCGGCATTGGCCGCCGGCGTCCAGCCCGACCAGGTGATCGCCACCTCGAGCGGCGTGATGGCCGACAGGATGGTCTCCAGGTTGCTGGTCTCGTCGAGCACAGGCAGATTGCGGTACAGCCGCAGCCACATCCCGCTGCTGGACGTGGCGGAACTGCCACCCAGGATGACGAGCTCGTTGCGGGTGCGGTTGTAGGACGCCGTGCCATAGTAGCCGTTGGGCAGCCCCGCGACGGTGAAGCGGCTGATCCAGCCCCTGGCGCCGTTGGAGACCACCACCGTTTCCACCTCAGTGCGGCGGGTGAGATACAGGCGTCCGTTCCAAAGCAGCAGCGTGAGGCTCCCATCGGCCAGATCGCCATTGACGAAGGCATCGTTCGCTTCGGTCTTGGTCTCCAGCCCGAAGGTCGGGCTGCGCTGAGGCAGCAGGATCGCGCCACGGTTGTCGAGGTTCCAGCGGTCATGACCGAACTCGCCGCAGCGGCCGGTGTAGTGGTCGAAGTTGCTGTTGCTGTTGCCAGGGGCGGTGGTGGCACCACCAAAATTGATGGCCTGCTGTTGGGCACCGTCGAAGTAGTACGAGTTGCCGTTGGTGTTGGCCGGTCCCGACCAGGCACCGCCCAGCGCAAACACCGGGTCGAACGAAACCCCCAGCCCCGAAGGCTGGACGGTGCCGTAGGAGGCGTAGCCACTGACCGAGATGGGCGCCATCGCGGGCGCGAGATTCGGAATCTGGCGCGCCGGTTTGAAGTCGCCATCAAGCAGCCGGTAGTAACTGCCCCCGCTGCCCCCGAAGTTGCACACGGCGTAACGCACATCGCTCACGGGGCCGTCACTGCGGCCGAGCGGATTGGATAGATAACGTCCCATTACGCCACCTCCTCAATGCCCCAGGCGTTGAAGCTGACCGTGGCGGCGCTGGCCTGCACCACGATCTTCTGCCCCGCAGCCAAGGAGAGCGCAGTGCGCTCCAGCACCTCGGTCGCCGCCAGGCTCACATCAAATTCGATGAACTCGCTCTCGGCTGGTGTGGCCGAGGCGGTGAGCGCCATGCGCACCTTGGCAGCCGCCGTGCCTTTGTTGCAGGCGGCGACATTGACCACCGCGCGGCGGCCGGTGGGCACTTCGTAGAGGGTCGCCAGCGTATTGGCGGCTGGCAGCGCCGTTCCCAGAATGGACATCGAGGGGGCTCCTTAGAGTTGGGCAAGGAAGAAGGTCTTGCGCCCCAGCACCAGTTGCTGGGTGACGCTGTTGGCGGCAGCCGCCGCCTGCTGGATCGCGGTCTGGGCTGCCGCATTGACGGTCGCCACCGTGCTGGTCTCGGTCTGCGCCATCACCGCCAGGGCCGCATCCTTGGTCTGGGTGATCGAGGATTCCGCTGCCGTCTTGGTGGCGGTGATCGCAGTCTCGGCCGCTGTCTTGGCCGCCGTGACGTTGGCAATGGCCACATCAGCGGCCGTGGCAATGGTGTCGAGCGTCGCTGTCTCTACGGCGGTCGCGTGCGCCGACATCTCCGCCATCTTGATGTCACCCATCTCCTCGACCTCGAGGACGGTGGCGCGCCCACCGATGCGGTCGATGGCGGTGCCGAGATACGCCAGCTCTTCGGGTGTGGCGATCTCGGCGGCAGTTTCGATCTTGGCTTTGATCGCGCGCACCGCATCGCGCAGCAAGGGGTCTTTGGCCATGGGGTGTGCTCCTTAAAAGCCGAACTGGTGAAACACCCGCAATTGCTGGCGGTGCAGCCGTTCGGTGAGTTGGTCTTGCCCCTGCTGCGTGGACGCCTCCTGCGCGGCCACATCCGCATCGATGCGGGTGAGGGCTTCACGCAGGTTGAGGACGTCCTCAGACAGCAGGTGCTCGGGGTGCGGCAGCGGATAGCCGCGCGGCGTGCGCTCCTGGGTCATCGCTCACCCCCATCAGGTGACGATGACGCGCAGGTTGCGCACGAAGGGTCGGTGCTGCGGATTGCCGGACAACGCCAGCTTCACGCGCGTGGTGCGATCCGCCCCGACGCCAACAAGGCTGGCGGCCTTGTAGGTACGCTCCACCCAGCCGTTGCCCACCTCCACGCCCGACGACAAGGACAACGTCTGGAAACTGCCCGACGTACCGGACTCGGCCTGCACCGTCACGCTGGACATGCCAGGCGTCAGCGCCTCGAAGGTCACCGACACATTGAAGGTGGCAGCAGCCGGAATCGCACGCGACAGGTAGTCGCCAGCGGCTTCCAGCGTTCCAAACACCAGCTGCGTGCCCGGGTAGAGGATCGGGCTGGCGACTTCGGTGCCCGTCAGCTTGGCCGACACCGCCAGGTTGCCCGAGAGCTTCTCGCTCAAGGCCAACCCCTGGTCTTCCGACAAGGTGTAGATCCGCCCCTGGGCATCGGTCACCAGGAACTGCACATCGGTGCCGGCGGCCGGACGCTCGACGCCCGCGAGCGCCATCACATCCGACAGATTCGTCACCGTGTACTGGCCCAGCGAGACGGTCTTGCTCGTCTGCGTGAACCGGCAGGCCAACAGGCGGAAAGTCAGGTCTTGCGTCTGGTGCGGCGTCCAGGTGCTGCCGTTGGAGGACGAGAGCAGCACGCCGATCTGGTAGGGCTGCGCCGTCACCCAGCCGGTGCGCGGATCAAACTTGCCCAGCTCGGCTACCGACACGGCGTGCTCGGCGTCATCCGTGAGGACCACGATGGCGTACTCGCGGTTGGCGTCGAGCGCCACCGGGTCGAGGGTGATGCGGGTCGGGTTGCCATCGGTCTTGATGTCGGACGCCAGCAATCGGCCTTCGGTCAGCACCGTGGTGGTCGGGATGCCGACCTGCGTCTCGCGGATCTGCACGATCACGGGAGCCGAGCCACCCTTGGCGGTGAACCACAGCTCCAGAGCGCCGATGGTGCGGCGCTCGGGCAGCGTGAAGGTCTGCGCCAGCGGGTCCCAGCGACGCACTACCGTGGTCAGGATGCGGCGACGGGTTTCGGTGACGATCTGGCCGCGCCCCACATAGGTGGCCGAACCGTAACTACCGCCGGCACCCAGGAATTCGACCAACTTCGCGCCCGCCGGAATCGCTTGCGGGATCTGGAAGCTGCCGGTGAGCAGGCCAGCATCATTGGCTGCCGTGCCGGGCGGCTGCGGAATACCGATGCCATCGAAGCGCAGCTCACTGAGTGGCTCATTCGGCCCAAATCCGGTAACGGTGTAAGCCACATTGAGGCTGCGCAGAAACTGCGCTTTCTCGCTGGAGGAGGCCAGCACCTGTTCCGAGCGTCGGGTCTCGAGCACCTGTTCGAGCACGCCGCTGCCGATGACCAGGCGCTCGGTGACGTCGGACGCCCAGGTGGTGTTCGTCACCGTGAACTGGTCGACGGCCGGATTGAGCGTCACCCGGGCCGGCACCGGCTCGAAGGCCTGATAAGGGTTGATCTTCATCGAACCCGTGCGGGCCAACTGTTCGATCACCGGCGTCAGGGTGTAGTCGAGCGTGATGAGCGCATTACCGTTCTCCTTGGCGTGCTGGGCGGATGCCGTGATCGGCAAGGTGAGGACACCGGCCACAATCGCCCCGGTTTGCGCCACGCCCTGGTCGCGCAGATCGTCATCCAGAAAGTTGTCGACGAACAACCCCTTCTTGGCGGCGGGCTCGCGGATGTTGGCGTCCACCCGCAGGCGCTCCAGTGCCATCAGGTCATACAGGTCGGCAATCTGGCGCTGCATCGCGGTCAGTTCCGAGACCTTGATGGTGCGAATGGCGATGTTGCGCACTTCGGGAGTGCTGTCCTGCTTCCAGTCATAGGCGATCTCGGCCAAGGCCAGGCGCGAGGCCGGCACCGTGGGTGCGACGGGGTTCCTCACCTGGCTGATGCCCTTGATGCGCTCGACCTGGCCGTCAGCCGTGAGCGCCAGCACATCCACGCGCGGCAGCTTCCACAGGTAGTCGATGTACATCGTCGAGCCCTGCACCACGCCCGCCACCTTGAAGCCGGTGTCGGTCAAGTCGGTGGGCGTGATGCTGGCGATGTACTGGTAGGTGACCTGGTAGCTCGATCCGGGTGCCGGCTCTGCACCGCCCGGGCTCCAGTCGATCTCGTCGCCTACCACCTTGTAGTCGCTGCCTTGGGTGTAGGTGGTCGTGCCTTGCTTGACTTCCAGCACGGCGACGACCGTCGGTTCGGTGAGCACATCGCGGCTGCCGGTGAAGGCGCCGTGTGCAACGGTCTCGGTCTTCTGCTGGGTGACCTTGATGTCGAGCACCTGAGCCAGCGGTGGCCGGTTGATCGTGACGACCATCGAACCATCGCCCGAGTCATTGAAGACCTGCGGTTCCGAGGACACCCGCTGCAGATCCGGGTCGATGGGCAGACGCAGGCGCTGCGACTGACTGCGCTCGACCTTGAAGCCGTCGATGTTGGCGCGGCCCTCGGCGACCGAGAAGATGTGCTCTTGGGCATCGGCATCGGTGCTGAGGAATCGGACGCCCAGCCCTTCGGTCACGTAGTGGCCGTTGGCGTCATAGTCGTAGCGCGCCAGACTCGCAATCACGCCATCGAGCACCGGCGGCTGAGTGCGATTCTCCAGGATGCCATTGTCCAGCGCATAGATGGCGTGAAAGTCGCCGGGCTGACCGTCACTGGTGCCCGCACCTTCCCAGCCCCAGGCGATGGTCTCCTGCAGACGACCGGCCCCCGGCTCCTGGTAGTTGCGCACGCCCACCGCCGGTTCGCGCAGGCTGGGGTCTTCGAGTTCGGTGACGGTGCGGGTGGTAAAGCGCACGCCGACGGCAATGCGGCCGGTGGTCGGCACCGTGAAGGTGGCTGCCGGGACGTCCCGCACCGCGCCGCGCAGATAGACGCGGCCGGCTTCCAGGGTGACCAGACCCGTGTCGGCATCGATCTGCAGGTTGGCGCCGCTGACGATGTCGCCATCCTTGAGCAGCGCATCGGCCACGCCCTGCAAGCGGTGGATCAGGGTGGTCTGGATCTCGTTGAGTTCCCGCGACTGCAGGCCATCGCCGGCGCGGAACAAGAGCTGGGTGTAGTGCTTGGCCGGGTCAAACAGGTTGTAGTAACGCTCGATCATGGGTGGCCTCGCGATTTAGAAAGTGACGACGAATTCGAAGGTCTCGCGCGTACTGGGCTGGCGCACGATGGGCACCGAGTTCTGCAGCACGAGCAAAATGCCCGGATCGGTGATCTGGGCGGGGATGAAAAACTTCTGCCCGATGGGCAAAGCGGGATCGGTCTGGGTGCCGACGAAGAGGCCTTGCTCGCGCACCACGCTGGTGGCGGCGTCCTCGAAGTCGAAACGCACGCGGATGAACAGATGGTTGGTCGGATCAGCGCTGAGCCGATAGCGCCCAGTCGGCACGACGATCTCGCCCTCGGGGTCGGCGGCAACGAAATGCACCTCATCCACCACTCGGCGGCCGACTTCGCGCAGCAGCACCGTCTGGCCAATCGACTCGGGCGGGTGCGAAATCTTGAAGTGGACCGTGACGTCACCGCCTTCGGGAATCGTGCTGTCAGGCAGGCGCCGGATCACGCCCTCGCGGGCGTTGGCGCTGTAGTCCACATCGAGCAGGTACTCGGTCTGGCCATCGAGCGAGGTGACGCGAATATCGGCCAGGTGCGTAAAGCCCAGCTCGATCACACCCGCCTCGTCAAAGGGCGTGCTGATCGCGCGGGTGGTGTCCCACAGCGGATCGCCCTCGCCCAGGGCGAGGTGCAAGGTCTGTTGTTTGATCGCGGCGGCAAGCGCAGCGCGACCGCTGGCAGTCAGGATGGCCATCGGGTGCTCCAGAAAATGAATGAGGGAGAAATGCAAAGCAGCAGCGCTCGGTGCGCTGCCGAATCAGTTCAGCGTCTGATGTGTCGCGCCGATCAGCTCGCGGGTGTCGGTCCAGCTTGAAGTCGGCCAGCGCACGCCGGTCCAGGTCTGGCCGCTCCAAGCAGCGCGGGTGCTGAGGACCGGCACGCGTGCGGGAGAAACTTGTGAAGCGGTGTCGGCTTCAGCGCTACGGGTCAGCAGGCGCAAAAGGCTCGGGCGGGCGTCGTCGAAGACATAGGGCAAGTTCTCGGTCAGGCCAGAGATGCAAATTTGCATCTCGGTGAGTGGCCGCCATTCGATCTCAGCGGCCCCACCCAAGGTGAGATCGCCCAGGGTGGGCAGCGGTCGGGTGCGCAACAGTGCTCGCCGGGGCGTGCGGGTATTGACCTCGCCCAGAATGACTTCACTGAGCACCACCTGCGCCCGTTGGTAAAGGCGTGGCCGCCAGCCAGCGGCATCGGGCAGCCCCAAGTTGCCTCGGGTGTGATCCCGGCGCACGAAGCCCCGGTCCAGGCTCGGTACCGATTCGCCCAAGGCCCACATCCCCAGCGACTGATCGGCGCGGGCCTGGACACGGTGAACAGCGAGATGATCGCGGTGGGCCAGCAGACTCAAGGTTGGCACGACCAGGTCGCCCGGATGGCCCCGAGCAAATCGCTCCAGCACCTCCACACGAATGAGCTGGTGTGGCGTGGCAGACAAGAGATCGCCCTCACCGAGTGAAATTGCTTTACCCAACTCTTGCCAGGCAAAGCGCGGCAGGTTGGCGTTGATGTCGCCCAAAGGCGTGCTGTCGGACAGCACCACCATCGCCCGTGCAAATCGGCGTTCGGGCAGCAAGGTGGTCGCATTCGGCACCCCCCGCGCATTGGCCAGTGTGAAGAGATGCGAGTGCAGGATTTCCTCGTTGGGCGTGTGGCCGGGATCGCCCAGCGCCGAAAAGTCGAGCAGGTAACGGTCGATGAGGCGGGCCACCGCAAAACGCACGGCCTCACGGTTCGGCGCGATCTGTTGTCCGGATGCCAGCGCGTTCTGCGCGAAACCTCGCCCAAACGACAACTTGGTCTGCCCATCCCGCCAGAACACGCCACTGTGATCCGACAGCAGCGCCTCGCCCAGCCGACTCTCACCCGGCACCAGACGGCGCAGATCCCAGCCGTGGTAGATGCGGGACAGTCGGGATCGGGCTGGTGCCGACAGCCGGGCAATGGCGATCAGGTTGGCGATGGTTCCATCGTCATCCAGCACCTGACCTGGATCGAACTGGAACTCGGCAAAGTGAATGCCGGGCGTTTCCTGCTCGACCGTGGCGGTCGCACCGATCCACGACAAGGCGGTCGTGAGTGCTGCCGGGGTACCGCGCAAGCGCTGCCAGCGGATGCCTTCGGCAATGGCCCGGCGAGGATCGGGTAGGTATGGCAGCAATTCGCCCAGGCCGTACTCCCAGATCAGCCAAGGCAAGAGACTGTCGCTGGGTTCGGTCTTGAAGCCAGCCAGCGCCTCGGTATCACCGGCAAGGCGTGTGAGCAGATCGGTCGAGATCGACAGCGAACGCTCCAGCGCCGTGGCATTGGGCGGCAGCAGGTGATCCGATGTCATGCGCCCTCCTGGGTCGAAAAACCCCAGGGCGGCGCGCTTACCGGTCTCTGCCCGCAAAGGTCAGCTGGACGTCGGTCAGGCGCACCGCCTGGGTGCTGTGGATGCGGATATCGGTGGCAGGCTCGGTCAGCTCGACCTTGTGAACACCGGGTTGCTGCAGCTGCCCGATCAGCCAGGAGCGCGTCAGATCCCAGCCGAGCACGGCGGCCTGGGCGAGCTCTCGCGTGAGCCGTGGGGCGAGTCCCTCGAACACCGCCATGGGCGTGTCGGGGTAGAGCCAGATCTGGGCGGAGACCGTCACCGGCACCAGGCTGACTGGCACGACTTCCACGGTGTCGGTCAGCACCCGCACGTCGTCGCGCAGCACCGTGGCGCGCACGGCGTCCAGCAGCGCTTCGGGCACGGTGTCGCTGTGCCCGGTGGGCAGTACGCTGATACGCACCCGCCCCGGGCCGGGGCTGTCGACCGCCACATCGGCGACTTCCGGCGAAGCGGACAAGGCCCAGTAGCGGTAGTGCGCGGCGCCGCCCGCATTGGCAAAGCCCATGATGCGAGCCCGGATGCGCCGGCGCAGCGGCTCGTCCTGCTCTTGGGGCAACCGGGAAACACCATAGAAGGCGCCCAGGTGCTCCAGATCGTTGCCCACCGCAAAGGCAAGCAAGTTCGCCCGGGCGGCTTCATTGATCCGGGCACGCAGCAGCAACTCGCGGTAGGCCGCCACCTCGATCAGCTTGATCGCCGGGTCCGAGGCCAGCAGCGCGCTGTACTGCGGGTAGCGCGCCTGAAAGTCGCGCAGCAGCGCATCGAACACGGTCTCAAAGCGCAGGGTCTCCAGCACCTGCGGCGTGGGCAGGCCGGCGAGCTCTGGCGCCAGCGAGGGAGTGAAATTCATGGGCGTCCTCCATTGCCGATGCTCAGCCCCGACAGGGTGACGGTCTGGCCTTCAAAGCCCTGCAGCCGCACTTCGCCCTCCAGGGTCAGCTCGACCCAGCCGGCCCGCGCGTCGGTCAGGCGCACGCGGGTGAGCTTGAAGCGTGGCTCCCAGCGGCGCAGCGCCTCGGCAGTGGCGGCGTAGAGTTCCACGGCCAGGCGTGGCGTGATGGGTTGGTCGATCAGTTCGGGGATGCGCGAGCCGTAGTCGCGGCGCATCACCCGGGTGTTCAGGGGCGTGGAGAGGATGTCGGCAATGCTCTGGCGCAGGTGGTCGAGGCCAGCGAGGGGCTGGCCGGTGTGGGCGTTGAAGCCATTCATCGCAAAGCCCCCCTTCATCCCATTCGGATAAATGCGCAAATTTGCGCAATTACGTCGCGCTCGAGTCTCAGCTGTTGCCTACCCACCCGCAAAGACGTTCTGGCTCCCACTGGCCGCTACCGAACCGCAGCTGACCGGATCGCCAATGCGGCACAGCTGCAGGTCGTTGCAGTAGACCGTGCTGCTGCCGGCGGCGAGTTTCCCGTCGTGACAGGACTTGCCGCAGCAGTGCGTGGCCCAGGCGTCGCTTTGCCGGTGCGCCGCGATACCATTGACGAAGACGTTGGGCGAACCCTGGATATTGGGCCGGGGTGGCCAACACGCGTGGCCAGAGCACTCACTCCCGAGCTTCGTGACGGCGGGCATCAACAGCCTCCTTCAATGCATCGCGCCCCGGTGTCCAGTCGGCGTGCACGCGCAGGATGAACTCGGCGCTGTCTGAGCCCTGCGCAAAGTACGCCGTGACCCGCAACGTCCAGTCGAGCGAGGGTTCCTTACGCGGCGTAAAGCAGATGATCTCGTCGGCCTCCACCGGGATCTCCGGGAAGTCCCAACAAAAACCGGTTTGCCGACTGCCGTCAGCCAGCGGCGTCTGGTACTCGATCTCCACCGGCGGATACAGGCCCGTGATGACTTGCGGCACGGCGATCACCAACCCTGCTTCGTCCTGGCTGACCTGCAGGCCGATGATCTTGGGCCGCGGCCCGACGATCTCGAAGTCGTAGTGGCTGGCCGGTGTGCCGTTCTCGTCGACGGCCACAATGGGCGCGGCGACGAAGGTGGCGTTGGCCACCACCTCCAGCCAGGGGATGATTGCCGGGTCAGGTGTCCAGGTTGCCATCCATCACCTCAGTTCAGATCGATGCGCGGTGCCGTGAGGCGAATGCCGCTATCACTCATCTCGATCTTGCTGGGGCCAACCTCGATGACGATGCGCCCGCCGGATGGCACCGACAGGTGCCAGTGGTGCTGGCGGCGGTCGTACCGCACGAACGCGCCGTCGTCCCACACCGTGCAGCTGATGTCGGCGCTGTCGGCCGGCGGCGGATAGGCGTCGCGGTAGAGCGACCCCACCACCACGGCCTGATTGAGATCACCGCCCGGGGCGACCAGCACCACCTGTTCCCCGGGCTCCGGGGCGTGCCAGGTGCGATCCGGCCCCGCACGCACGGTGGCAAACGGCAGCCAGGCCGTGAGGATGGGACCGGCTTGGACCCGCACCCGGGCCTTCTTCGCATCGAGTTCGGCCACTTGCCCCAGCATCACCAGATTGCTCAGCCGCCGCTCGGCCTCGGTCATGTCCTGGTGCAGATGGCGTTCGCTCATGGCGTGGCTCCGGCGGGATCAAGCAGGGGTTGGTACTCAGGCCCATGCGGTACACCGATGCGCGGCGCCCAGCTGTAGAGCGCCTGCAATGGCAGTGCGCCTTCGGGCGTTTCCAGCGGTCGGGTCCAGTAGCTGACCTCGAACGACAATCGAGCGGCCAACACTGGTGTGTCGCCCTCTCCGCCCTGATCGACCTCGGTGCGGGTCAGGCGCGTGCCTTCGACCAGCAGCCCCAAGGTCTCATCGGCATCGAGGGTGGCTTCCACCGCCTGGGCCAGCACATCGGCCTCCTCAGCTGCGGCATCGCCACTGGTGATGATCTCGACCGACAGATCCAACTTCCGATAGCGCAGCCCCGGATCGGCGTTGGGTTGATCTTCGATGCGCTCGTCGCGGGTGTAGATCAGGATCGCCGGCAACTTGCCGGCAAACAGCGGCGTGCTGCGGTGGATGCTGATGCGTGCCGGCGTGATGCGCTCATCCACCTTGGGCAAAGACTCGATGAGGCGCGCGGCCACCGCCTCACGGATCAGGGTGCGTGGGTGCTTCATGGCCGCCCCCTTTGTGTAGCATCAGTTTCAGAAAGCCGTGCCCATCGGGTCGCACCTCGACGATCAGGTAGAGCACCCCTTGCACCGTCACCGCATCACCCTCGGTCGGTGTGGCCGGCAGATCCTCCAGCCGCACCTCCAACACCGGCTGGACCGTGGACACCGGCACACCCGTACTGGCATCCACCTCCTGGTGCGCCGCCGAGAACACGCCCCGGCCCGGCAGCGCCTCGGCCTGCCCTTCGAGGTGAAACACCACCGGCTCGCCGAAGGTGTCGAGCACGATGGATGACACCGCCCGAGTCAGGTCACCGAAGGCCGTCATGACCATCACCAGCCGTTGCTGGAGAAGAGTCGCACGGTCAGGGCCGGGCGCTTCACGATGGGCAGCGGGTTCGACTGGGTGTAGATGTCGATGCCAGTGCCGTTCGGACGCGCCAGCTGGTAGGCGTAGAGCTCTTGGCCATAGGTGCCGACGGCGTCCATCAGGTTCGCCGGCGCGAAGTAGGTGCGGAAGGTGTCGAGCGTGCCCAGCGGAAACGCCACGCCCTCTTTGGCCGGAATCAGCCGCTCGGTCTGCCCATTGGCCAGCGTCACGGTGCCAAAGTATTCCTCGAACAGGATGGAGCCAAAACGGAAGCCCCGGCGCACATCGTCACGCAACGGATTGGTACCGGCCGTGCCTTGGTAGAAGGTGTAGGCCTCCTTGACGGTCTTGTGCTTGACCAGGGCATCGAAGAACTCCGGACTGACCAGTGCGTGAATGGTGGTCATCATCTCGCCTTTGAGGTTCTCCTCGATGTGGCGGGCCACCTGGGTGCAGTGGATGACCATGTCCTCGGTGCTACCGAAGGCGAAATCCACCTCGGGCTTCTGGATGCCGAACTCGTCGTGCCAGTTGTAGAGGGTATTGCCTGCCCCGTCCTTGGTGATGCCGCGCAGAGCGTTCACGCGCATGTACTCCAAGGTCTGCGCGTGTTTCGCACGCATCCGGGCGAGTTTGCGGGTCATCACGGTGACGAGCGGGTCTTCGCCAGCGGCCAGGCCCAGGCCACGGATGCCCTGGATTTCCTCGGGCAGCACCACATCGTTGTGCGGGATGTGCGGCACGGCAAACGAGCGTACCGAGCGTTTGTCGGTGCTGCCCACCGTCGCAGGCGCACCGGGCGCAACAGCCGGCAACAGACGCAGCTCACCCTCGATGGACTCGATGGTGACGTTGCGCTGGGAAATCGGCTCGGGTGCAAACAGCCCCAGCTGGCCGACCCGGCCATAGGGGTTGGGCAGCATCTGGATGGCGGCCGTCATCTCGGCCAGCGTGAAGCCGCCGGCGTCGAACGGATTGACGATCACGGTCATGGAAAAACTCCTGTGAATTCGAATCAAGCAGCGGCGCGCACGACGATGCCGTGGGCAGCCAGTTGCTGGTGTTTGAGGGATTTGGCGGCGGCATCCGTGACCGAGGCGTCGAAGGCCAGCGCACGGTCGGCGACGATCACCGGGCCGCGCGCGAGCACCACAGCCTGGGTGTCCCCGTTGCTGGCGGCGACCGGGTGCAGTAGCACGGCGCAGGCGATCTCGGCGCCCTCGATGCCTGTGGTCGAGGCGGCAGGAGAGAGCGTATAGACGCCAGTGGCAGTGATACGACCAAGCACCGCGCCCAGAGGATAGGCAGTGCCCGCCTTCAGGGTCACGGTCTCGCGGGTGTAGTCCGGGTCGGACTCGCGCTTGATCAGGTCACCCAGCGTCGACTGGGAAATCAAAGGTGTGCTCATTTACGACCTCCATAGGCTTGGGCCGCTTTGACCAAGGGGCTATCAGCGACGGATTGGGGTTTGGTGTGGGGTTGCGGCGGAGCCTCGGCGACGATGTCTTGCGCCACATCGCGCTCGGCCGCCTGCTTCAGCACCGACTGGCGCAGCGCATCTGGGGTGACGCCACGGGCCAGGGCCTGGGCGGGATCGACCGTTACGCCGAGGCGTTTGGCCTGGGCGGCGATCTCGGTGAGTTCCGCGAGTTGGCGGCGCAGTCGCTGCTCCACTTGGGCGGTGATGGCCGCTTCATCGAGCGGCGGCGGGGTTTGCGGTGACTGCGCCGGGGTCTGGGTTGAGTTCGGGGTCGAACCTTCCAGGGCGTCGTCCAATGGCGTGACGGGGTTGTGATCGTTCATGGAGATCTCCTTCGGGGATGGTTGGGATCGGGAAGTGGTACGAATGGCCGACAGCGAAGCAGCCTTGTTGCGCAGGCTGCGGCCGGCAGACAACGCCAGCTGGCGTTGCAGGGCGGTCAGCGCCTCGCGGGTGGTGCCGATCTGATCGGCCAGGCCCACGCGGATGGCGGCTTCACCGCGATAGACGCGAGCCTCGGTGTCACGAATCGCCTCGGGCGTGAGGCGGCGGAACCGGGCGACCAAGGCGATGAACTGCGTGTACAGCTGATCGACGTCGGCCTGGATGTCGGCGGCGACCGATGCCGGCAGCGGCGCGTGCGGATGGCCGTCGACCTTGTGGGCGCCGGCGTGCAGGAAGGTGTAGTTGAGCCCCGCCTTCGCATCGGCCACCGACTCGTCGACGTGCACCGCCACCACACCAATCGAGCCCACCTCGGCAGTGCGGGTGAGCCAGATCCGGTCGGCGGCACTGGCAATGGCGTAGGCGGCTGAGAGCGCAGCCTCATCGGCGATGGCCCACAGGGGTTTGCCGGAGGTCTGTGCCAGCTGCCGCAGACGCTGCGCCAGATCGAACACGCCGCCCGCCTCGCCACCGCTGGAGTCGATCTCCAGCAGCACAGCCTTCACCATCGGATCAGCAAAGGCTGCTTCGGCCATGGCCTCGATGTCGTGATAACTGGTGAGGCCACTGGCGGCACCAATGTACGAAGAGCGACGCACCAGGGTGCCGAGGATCGGGAGGATGGCGATGCCATCCAGGTTCTGGAGGCCACCGGTCATGCCGGCATCGACGTTGGCCGGTGGTGGCGTGGCCAGGGTGTCGCCTGCGAGCTTTCTGGCCACCACCCCGAGGATCACTTCGAGTTTGGGGCGCGCAATGAGGAGTGGCGTCCCGTACAGGCGGGACGCCAAGTGGGGCAGATCGGTCATGGTCAGTCAGACTCGGGTTGATCGACAGGGACTGGCGCGGTCCGACGCTGAAACCACAGTCCAAGGTCGCGCTCGCGCTGCCGATCGGCGGCGATCTCGGCGTCGACCTGCGAGGCGTCATAGCCGCGCTCGGCAATCGCCTGGGTGCGCGACTTGAGCCCCGCCTCGATGGCCTCGATCTCGGCGCGGATGTCTTTGAGGGGATCGACCCAGTCCCAGCGTGGCGGCAGCCAGCTGCAGTCCAGATAGTCGGCGCGGCGTTGCTCGTAGTCCGGCAGGTCCAACGCCCCCGAGAGCACCGCCGTATCCATCCAGCGCGCCCACACCGCGCGGCACAGCTGAAACACCAGCACCGAGTGCTGGAATGCCTCGATGCGCCGACGGAACTCCAGAAGCGCCGCACGGGTGTTCGAGTAGTTCGCCTTCAGCATGTCCGCAGACAGGTTGGCGTAGGGCAGCCCCAATGCAGCCGCCACCTGTAGCAAGGTGCGGTACTGGAAGGCCTCGTAGTTGCCACCGACATCGGCCGGGTTCGAGAAGGTGATGTCCTCGCCGTCGTCCAGAATCTGCAACTGGCCGGGCTCGAGCGGCAGCAATGGCTCGCCCTGAGCATCGGTCTCGCCGCTGTTGTCAAAGTCGCGCTCGGGCCGGCGCACGAAGCCCACGAACATCGCCGCGACCTTCTTGCGATCGAGCTCCGCATCGTCGTACTGGTCGAGCAGAAAGAGTTTCACCAGCGCCGGCGAGAAGCGCGACACGCCGCGCAACTGACCAGCGTCCACCGGATCAACGATGTGCAGCACGGACTCGGCCGGCACCCGTACCGTCTCCCCGGCCAGCCCCGGATCGGTGATGTCGCCCGGGTGGCGGCGCAGGAAGTGGTAGGCCACGCGTCGGCCGATCTTGTCGAACTCGATGCCCTGACGGATGCGGTGGCCGTTGTCGAGTGCCTGGTTGTGATTCAAGGGCAGCATCTCGGACGGCAGCATCTGCAACTGCAGTGGCACTGTCAGCCCATCCTCGGGCCTGCGTGCTCGGATGCGGAAGAACACTTCCCCGGCGATGAACAGTTCCCGAGCGGCGCGGCGCTGCTGTCCATAGAAATCCGTCAGTCCTTCGGCATCGGACTCATCGGTCCAGCGCAGCCACAGCCGTTGCACTCGGTCCTTGAGCACGGCATCGGCAATGCCCGAGGAGGGCTTGATGCCCGTGCCCACGGCATTGCCCGCCCAGGACTCGACCGCATTGGCGGCGTAGCCGTTGTTGCGGATGAGGTAGCGGGCACGCGCGGTCATGTCGGCGCCGGCGGCCTGGATCAGCGTGTTGACGTGCGCGCGGCTGGGTTGAAAAGTCTTGAGGCGGCGGGCGGACAGTCCGCCCTCAAAGCCGCCGATCATGGCACCCACTTTGCGCCGCAGGTTCTGGAATGCCTTCATCACAGCCCCTTCTCGGCGTAAGTGCGGATGCGACGAGCACGCGGGCGGCCTTCCGCTTTGGCGATCTCGCGATCCAGGTCTCCAAGGGCCGACTGCAGTTCGGCGTCCGACTTGTAGGTCACCCACTTGTCGCCGGCCTTCACGGTGAGCACACCGTTGAAGCGGGCGGCCTGCAGGGCTTCCCGCTGGGCCTTGAGTTGTTCGAGGGTCATAGACAGCACTCCCGGCCAGCGAGAGGCTGGCGGTGTCAGATGTAGTTCGACGAAATCGCCATGCGCCGACGGCGCGGGCTGGCGGTCATCGGTGCCGTCACAGGGCGTGGATCGTTTCGAGACTGACGGCTCGCCGGAACCGGCGGCAGCGCCTCGACCCGTTTGTTGAGGTTCAGGCCCATCGACAACAGGCCGTGCAGCGCGGCGTAGGCATACACCCGGCAGTCCAGCGCTTCGTTGCGCCGGCCATCCGGTTTCCACCAGAAGCGCTGCGGAAAGCCCCTCACGTAACGGGTGCGAATCCGCTCGGCCGTCAGCTGCTCGAAATACTGCGCATCCCGGTCCAGCGGGAAATGCATCGCGCCTGGGCCGGGCCCGGCCTTCTTCAGCCGGGCGTAGATCGCTTCCTTGGCGGCATCGACGCCGACCGTGAACAGATTGACCTTGCCCTTGTTGGCCTTGCTCGGTCGCTTGGGCCAGATCGGCCGTTTGCCTGAGCCCCCCTTGATCGCCCAGATGCGTTTCCTCTCCCGGCCCTTGCAGAAGGCATAGGCCGCCAGGGTGTGATGGCCGCCGGTGTCGAGGCACGCGGCTTCGATGGTCAGGCCGTTGGCCAGGGTTTCGTGTTCAAATCGCTGCGCGAGATACTCGTCCAGCTGCGCCCAGACCTCGGGCGCGGACGGGTCGCCCCAGAGCACCTTGTAGTCCACCGACCAGGACTCCTCGTCCCGGCCCCAGCCGACCACCTCCAACTCCAGCCGGTCGTCCTGCACGTCGATGCCGCAGGTGAGCAGCGCGACCTCCGCCGGGATGGTTGGCCCGTAGGCTTCCCGACGTTCCATCAGGCCTTCGGCATCCAAGGTCTCACCCTCCCGGTCTTCCCAGGTCTCAGCCAGTTTGGTGTTGACCCAGACCTTGAGCCGTACCGGATCGTCCTTGGCGGCATGGTGCTCCTGGGCGATCTCGCCCCAGGTGAGCCACGGGCTGTACAGGCTGGAGAGGTGGAAGCCCACCGTCTTGCCGTCGCCCTCGGCCTTAGCCGTCCAACGACCGTTGGCCAGCAGTGCCGGCTTGCGGTACTCGGGATGGATACCGTCGCAGGCTGGGCAGTGCCAGGCGGCGTCCGCCATCTTGTCCTTGGGCCAGCGGATGTCCCGCCACTGGATCTGGCTATACGCGCCGCAGTGATCGCAAGGCACCTCGAACACCCGCTGATCCGACTCCAGGTAGGCCGCCTCGATGCGCGAGAAGCCTTTCAGGGTCGGGGTTGAGCACAGATACACCTTGCGATTGACGAAGGTCGCCGCCCGCTGCACGGCAAGTGCCACCGGATCGCCTTCACCATCGGCATCGCCAGGGTAGCCGTCCACCTCATCGAGAAACAGGTAGCGCACCGGCATCGAGCGCAGACCCACCGCCGAGTTGGCGCCGGTCATGATCAGCACGCCACCGGGGAATTCCTTCATCAGCTGGGTATTGCCGGAATCCCGGCTTCTCGGGTCCTTTACTCGGCTGGCCAGTTCGGGACTGGCTTCGATCAGCGCATCGACCCGTTGCTTGGAGACGCGCTTGGCGCCTTCCACTGTGGGCTGCACCAGCAGCATCGGGCCGGGGGCGTGGTGAATGACGTAGCCGACCCAGTTGAGGCCGCACTCGGTCTTGCCCACCTGACCTCCGGCCATGAACACGACCCGTTCGAATCGTGAGGTGGCCGACAAGCTCGCCATGACCTCGGCCAAGTACGGCGTGCGGCTGGTCGACCAGCGTCCCGGCTCGGCAGAGGCCACCGACGAGAGCATCCGGTGGCGGTTGGCCCAGTCATCGACGGTGAGGACGGGGTCAGGCGCGAGCCCTCGTTTCCAGGCGGACTGCACGACCAATGCCGCCGCCGATTCAGCAGTGTCGAACACAAGCCACTCCGATGCGAAATAGATGCCAAAACGATGAGGCGAACGCTTGGCTTTCCGCTTGAACAGCGCGTTACTACAAGCACAGCAACCCACCCCCAGGAGAACACCATGCGCAAGACCACCACCAAAGCCACCACCACCAAAGCCGCGCAGCAACTCGACCAGCTGCTCGCCCGGATCGCCCTGGACCACCTCTTCATCGAGACCCTGGCCACACGAAACAGCGACAGCCTGGATTTCCACGACGTCAGCGTCTGGGGCGTCAAAAGCGCCCTGGTGGCGGCCTACCAAGCAGGCCTGGCCGCAGGCCAAAGCGCCGCCGCCAAGGCCACTGATCGGCCGATCGAACAACAAGCCGCCTGACCTTCATCACCCACAAGGAGCACGACCATGTCCGCACAAACCACCCCGATCACCGAACGCCAACTGGATCTCATCACCCGCGCCCATTGCGATGCCAATGGCCTGATCGAGCCGCTGCTCGACCTCAAGGGCGGCGCCAAACTCAAGATGATCGCCAACCTCGCGCAGCGCGGGCTGATCGAGCAGATGAATGGCCAGTGGCGCATCACGGGTGCCGCCATCTCCATCATCAAGGGCGAAGCCCAACCGGAGGACGTGCTGCCTGCGGTAAAGGGTGCCGCCACCTCACCCACACCGCCCCTGGCCGACGACCCGGAACTGGAAGCCGCCGTAGCTGCCGCCGAAGCCAGCTGGCAGCAGGTTCAACCCGCCAGCACCCTTGAGTCGCCCAAGCGTGGCCCGGGCAACAGCAAGCAGGCGCTGGTGATCGAGATGTTGAAACGCCCCGAGGGCGCCACCATCGCGCAGATCAGTGAGGCGACGGGGTGGCAGCACCACACGATCAGGGGGACCTTTGCCGGCGCACTCAAAAAGAAACTGGGCCTGACGATCGTCTCCGAGAAGATCGAAGGCCCCGCCGGCACGCCGGGTGCAGGACAGCGCCTCTACCGCATTGCCGAGGAAGCCAGCGCGTGAGCACGCAGCCCAACGCCCCGATCCCGGCAAACCTGTTGCCAGCGTTGCTGGAGGCCTGCCGGAAGATCGCCCGGATGAAGCATCCGAGCATCGAGCACCTGCTTCGCCACCGGGGGTTTGGCTTCGAGGCCGACCGCATCGCCGATGTGGTGCTGGCCATCGAGGCCATCGATGCCGAGCACGATGCAGATTGAGCTTGGCTTCTCACGCGAACAGCGCGTTCATCACGTCACCCCGAACCACCCGATCGAAAGGACGCCCGATGAACCTCCACACCCCCGACCTTCTCGCCACCAAGCTCGCCGAGGCAGCGTTGACGGTGCTGGTGCGCACCTGCCGCAAGGAAGTGGCCTCCGCCAGCCGCGACGAGCTCGAAGCCGCCTGCGTCGCCATGCGCGCCCAGGCACGCCCGGTCATCGACCGCTTGCTCGACGACGCCCGCGCCGCACCCTGGGTGGCCGAAGCCGCCTTCCACGCTGCTGCCCTGGATCTCGCGCAAGCCGGCATCGCGGTGTTGCGCAAGGCCTGACGAGAAACGCGAAGCCAAGCAAAAAGCGCTTGGCTTCTCACGCGACCAGCGCGTTCATACAGGTGTCGCAACGATCAACTGAGAAGGAGAGCACACCATGAACACGCCCCGCGAATTTCAGATCCTGCACGCCGAACACCGCGCCCGCGAGGCCCTGGCCCAGGCCCGATCCACCCTGGAACGAGCCTTGCGCGAACTGGATCGCTACACCAGCCGCTTCGAGGAGGCTGAGTCGCTGCGCGACAAGGCTGATGTGATGAACTGGACCCTGAACGAGCTCGCCTGCAACATCACCCCGAACCTGCGCCTGGACCTGATCGCCAGCGCCCAGGCGGAACTGGTGCGTGCCGACACGATGGAATGAGGGCCCCGAGCCAAGCGCAAAAAGATCGAACAGGCGCTTGGCTTCCATCGCCCGAAGCGCGTTACTACGGGTGTCGCAACGATCAACCACCAGGAGCCAGAGATGAACACCTCCACCCAGATCCCCACCTCGACCATCACCGACTTCGGGTTCTTTGGCACCATGGGCGAGCACGCCGAAGCCGCCTGGCCCATCGCCATGGCGGCGATCTCGGACGCCACCGGCCAGCCACTCGAATCGGTCCGCACCTTCCTCGACAGCCGCCACGGTCGCCACTTTGCTGACGACGTGCAAAACGGCCTCTACGCCGGCGACGCCTTGGCTGACGCCATCAACGCCGCCACCCAACGCTGGATGGGCTGGACGATTGGCCGCAGCACCAGCAAACAGTACGGCATCCCCAAGGGCCTGCCTTACCTCACCGGCTTCGTGATCCACTGCGAGATCGTCGAAGAGTCCCTGGCCGCCTGATCAGCCCATGCCGCGCAGCCCCTCGAACGCGCGGCGCAGCACGTAGCTACGGACCAGCGACACGGCCGTGAAAACGAGTCCGATCACCAGGTTCTCCTGCAGCGTGGCGTGCAGACCGAAGAGCGGAAACACCGCCCATTGGGTGGCCACCGCCACCCCGTAGCCGACCAGCACGTTGGTCACGGCTTCCACCAGCGACATCCAGCGTGTCTGCTTCATCCCTGCACCCCGGTTGTTCATTCAGTCCCTATCGGTGGCATCATCGACCCGTCATAAGAAGCAAACGGGAGAGAAGATGTCATTGCTGTCGGTATTCAAAGGCTGGCTGGGGGAAGCGCAGGGAGCGGTGGCGCACACGCTGTTCCTGGACGACAAGATCTATCACTCGATCAACAACGTGACGATTCCGACGGCCAACGGCACCACGCAAATCGATCACGTCATCGTCTCGCGCTTCGGTCTTTTTGTCGTCGAGACCAAGAACATGAAAGGCTGGATCTTTGGCGACGAGCACAACAAGCAGTGGACTCAGAGCCTCTTCGGCAAAAAGCATCGCTTCCAGAACCCGTTGCACCAGAATTACCGGCACACCAAGGCGCTGGCAGACTTCCTGGGGATCGATCACGACAAACTGCATTCGGTGGTGATGTTCTGGGGTGAGGCTGAACTGAAAACCCCGATGCCGCCAAACGTGATGACCAGGGGCTACGCGACCTACATCAAGAGCAAGCAGACCGTGCTGTTCTCGGATGAGGAAGTCGCCCAGTTGATTGAGGCGCTGCGCACCGGGATGTTGCCCAAGACCTGGGCCACCCGAAACGCCCACATCGCGTCACTGCAACAACGCCACAGCAGCACGACAACCTGCCCGAAATGCGGTGGGGATCTGATTCAGCGCACAGCCAAATCAGGCCCCAATGCAGGACGTCCCTTCCTCGGCTGCGCCAATTTCCCCAAGTGCCGCCACACCTCTGCCGTCACTGAGGCGTGACGGCTCACCGGGGTCAGCGCCGAACAGATCATCGAAGCGGACCCCATCGGCCTCACGCACTGCCTGCGCGCCGGCGTACTCTTGCCAGCGGCGAACAATCACATCGACGTACTTCGGATCGAGTTCGATCAGCCGCGCCTGGCGCCCCGACTTCTCGGCCGCAATCAGCGTCGTGCCCGAACCGCCAAAGGGGTCGAGCACCACATCGCCTGGACGGCTGGAGTTGCGGATCGCCCGCTCGACCAGTTCCACCGGCTTCATCGTTGGATGCAGATCGTTGACGCGCGGCTTGTTGAAGTGCCACACATCGCCTTGGTCGCGGTCGCCGCACCAGTGGCGGGTAGCGCCCTCGGGCCAGCCGTAGAGGATCGGTTCGTACTGGCGCTGGTAGTCGGCGCGACCGAGCGTGAAGGTGTTCTTCGCCCAGATGATGAAGGTCGACCAGTGCCCGCCGGCGGCGCGGAAGGCCGCTTGCAGCGTGTCCAGTTCGCTGGAGGACATGGCGACGTAG
>Ga0315298_1002431_pt1 | contig 31596 bp, 26 predicted proteins | sample WHS_1_MG_FD_203077 | JGI IMG/M metagenome (GOLD analysis project Ga0315298, IMG submission 203077) | Extremophilic microbial mat communities from Washburn Hot Springs, YNP, Wyoming, USA - WHS_1_MG | ecosystem: Environmental > Aquatic > Thermal springs > Hot (42-90C) | place: USA: Wyoming... | reverse complement strand
AATGTTCTGGACGGTGCGCGGGGCCAACGCCATCCTGGCGCTGCGCTGTTGCCAACTCAATGGCCGCTTCGAAGACTACTGGGAGGCCCGGCGAGCGGCCTGATCTGCACTTCTATGTCGCACACCCTGCGCGGTTACTCGCGGTTACTGCGCGGCGGCCGCGCGTTTGCGCGCCGCGGCTCGCGAGGGCGGCTTCCGGCGCACCCCCCGCACTTCCAGTCCGTACTCGGCAATTTTGCGCTGGAGGGTGTTTCGATGCACTTTCAGGGCCTGGCTGGCCGCACAGCGGTTCCCCCCGGCTTTCTCCAGGGCGCGGACGATCATCGCACGTTCCAGCACGGCGACAGCCTCGTCGAGGCTGAAACCGTGTTTCGACAGGTGCTCCACGAGGCATTCAAACGCTTCCTTCATGTTGCGTCAGATCTCCGTCCCGGGCAACTTCCCGGCCTCTTTCTTTACGGTATTGTTCCAGATCTTCTTGACCTGTTCGTAGCGTTTCCGGAACTCGGCTTTCAACTCGTGCGGCGTCACCGAAGCCAGCACATTTGCGGAGTCGAGGGCGTACGGCGCCAGCCGCGACCGCACCACGGACCGGGGAGGGTCCGGGCCCGGCGTGAATGCCACCAGCGCCATCACGATGGCGATCGAGATCAGCAGGGCGCGCACCAATCCGAAGACCCCGCCCAACAGGCGGTCAAACCAGGACAGTCCGGCCCACTTCAACAGCTTGCCGAGGGCCCACGCGATCAGCGCCCCGGCCAGCATCACGCCGGCGAAGACCAGCGCAAACCCGCACAGATTCGCAATGCTGCGGGAACTGACGTAGGGTTGCAGGAAAGCTCCCGCCGGCCCGTAGAACCAGGCTCCGGCGATTACCGCCACAATCGTCGAAATCAGACCGATGGCCTGGCGCGAGAAGCCGCGCGCGACCCCTACGGCCAGCGACCACACCAGAATCAGCAGCAGGACAATGTCCAGCCAGTTCACAATTGCTTACCCGTCAGTGCTCGGTAGGCCTCTTTGTACTTTTCGCTCGTGTGTGCGGCTACTTCGGGAGGCAGCGGCGGCGCGGGCGGCTGCTTGTTCCAGTGGATGGACTCGAGATAGTCGCGTACGTACTGCTTATCATAGGAGAACTGGGGCCCGCCCGGCCGGTAGGTGTCGAGCGGCCAGAACCGCGAAGAGTCCGGCGTAAGCACCTCGTCACCGAGAAGCAGCTCACCGCCGGCGAAACCGAATTCGAACTTGGTGTCCGCGATCAGAATGCCGCGGGTTTCGGCGTAAGCCGCCGCGCGCGAGTAGATCGCCAGCGTCAGATCCTTGAGGCGGTGGGAGACCTCCTCGCCCACCAGCTCGACCATGCGTCCAAAAGAAATATTCTCGTCGTGGCCGCTCTGGGCTTTGATGGCGGGCGTGAAGATGGGTTCGGGCAAGCGTTCGCTTTCGCACAGTCCCGCCGGCAAGGGGATGCCGCAAACGGTGCCGCGTTCGCGGTACTCCTTCCAGCCGGAGCCGGCCAGGTAGCCGCGGGCCACGCATTCGATCTCGACCATGCGCGCTTTCCGCACCAGCATCGAGCGTCCTTCGATCTGTTCGCGATGCGGCTGCAACTCGGCGGGATACTCGGCGACGTCGGCGGTCAGGAAATGGGTGGGCGTCAGCTCGCGCAGAAAATCGAACCAGAAGATGGACAACTGAGTGAGCACCCGGCCCTTATCCGGAATACCCGTGGGCAGGATGAAGTCAAAGGCCGATATACGATCCGTAGCCACGATCAACAGGCGGTCGCCGAGGCTATAGACATCTCGCACCTTGCCCCTCGAGTACGGCTCGAGACCGTCGAGATTGGTCTCCAGAATGACTGGCGTTTGAATGGGGTTCACCGTTTCCTCAGAGTTCACGCGGGGGAGTAACTCAAATAATACCGCGACGGCGCGATTTGTCAAACCCGAAATCGCGCCGTCCGCCACAGGCGCGCCCGTCAGGGTTCCTGCACGTAAAACAGCGACGAGACGGCGGGCAAGGTCAGTTTCACCCTGGTGACCGGGCTGCCGCCCGATTCGGCATGGGTGTACCGGGCCGGTTGCCGCTCGCCGGTGTGCGGATTCCAGATCCCCAGTTCTTTGTGGCCCCGCAAGACCACCTCGGTGGCGACCGGCCGTTCCGACGAATTTGCGAAGAAGTAGACGTCGCGCCCGTGCTTCACCTTGTGAATGTAGGTCAGGGCGCCGTCGTAGGCCTCGCCCGTCTTCAGCGGCCACATCCCCTCGCCGAACTCCACATCCCGCACGGGCAGCACCTCTTTTAGCGCTGTCTCCAGCAAGGCCGGCTCCGCCTTCGGTACGAAGAGGACGCGGCCGCCCGCGGGGTTTCGCCTCATCATGTACCCCCTGCCGCTGTCCGTAGGAATCTGGTTCTTCACTAAAGCGTCCGCCGGGAGCCCGAACAGGTCGCTCATCGCCTGGCGGACCTCCGGGTCGCGGCCCGGCTCGGCGGACCGGAATGCGACCCGGCTGGTCGCAATCACCGTTCCACCCTGCCGGTAGAAGTCTCTCACGGCATTCGCGGTAGCCACGCGCAGGGTGTCGCCCCCGGGCACGATCAGGACGCCGTACTCTTCGCGGTTGGTCTTGTTGTTCAGCACGAGCTGGTTGCCGGCGATGACGCAGCGGCTCTCCAGAACCTCCGGGTGCAGGTAGGTATAGTCCACGCGCAGGCCGCGGTAGAGCGCTTCGCCCACGTCCATATAGTCGATCTCAGGAGGCAGAATGCCGCCGGTGTAGGCATAGTGCCAGTTCTCAGAGACCGCGACGCCATCCAGCTTGCGGCCGGCATGGCGTTCCCCCTGCCGGCCCCGGGTCTGGAACTGATAGCAGCCCTGAAGTGAAGCGATCGGATACAGCACGGCGACGTCGGCGACGTGACGCCCGCCTTGCAGCAGGTAGCTCATCCGGCCTACGTAGCGGTTCAGGTCCGGGACGTTGCGGGCGCGCCGTTCAATGCCCGCGGTCGGGACCTGGAAATTCACGCCCATCGCGTACTGATCCATGGCCACCTGAAACAGGATCTTCTCGTCAATCTTGCGGTAAGCGGCGTAGGTCTCCGTCATCATCACTGGCTTGTCGTAGTTGAACGCCGCCGAAGTCACGACCTTGTAGCCCCGGTTCGACCGCCCCCAGATGAAGATGTCATCGGCCCCCGGCACGTCCTGGTGCTCGAACATCTTCATCAGGTCGCCGTTGATGGGCGTTGGGTTGGGAACCTCTTCCTGGTCCAGATGCCCGGTAAGTTGAATTCCGTGGTTGCGGCACCAGGCTTCGAGCTTGTTGATGAAGGCCTGAAACAGCTCGGCGCGGTATCCGAACAGCGCGTTACGCGCCGAAGAAGTCTCGGGACCGATGTCGTACCACAAGGCCGGATAGTTCCGGATCGGGTTGTACCCGTACTTCGCCTCGAAGTTCTTATTGAACGCCGGCGTCCACATCTGGCCGTCCAGCCAGTGCATGGACGGCTCGTCATAGAACGCCATCCGGATCACGCTGCCCCAGTAAGGCTTCAGCTCCGCGTAGAACTTGTCGTAGCTCATCGCCAGAAATGTGTCTACGGCGGCGGAGTCCAGGTAGTCCATCAGGCCGGGGTTGCGCAGTTTCATCACGGCGTCGTGATTGAGGTAGAAGGCCATCGCCTTCCACTGGCCCGCAGGCACATCGCACACCACGTGATTGCCACTGTTCTTCCGGTCACTGATGTCAATGCGCTCGAAGGTCTTCCGGTTCATGAGCACAGCACCCATGTAGGTGCCTTTCGGAACGGCAAGGTCGGCTTTGGCCGGCCCGGTGACGTCCTGTTCCACCATGTCGAGCCGCTTGGCCATGTGCTCGGGGTGCTTCATGTAGAGCTGGCCGCAGACCGTGCCCGTAGGGAAGAAGTAGTCGTCGTAGAAAATCATGGACAAGCCCTTCTTCTTCCCCGCCTCAACGGCTGCGCGATACACCTTGAAAAACTCCGGGCTGAGGTATTCGATGCCGTGATCCGAGAACTGGAAGAAGGACCGGGATTGCTTGACGTAAGCCGGATCGAGGTTCCTGGCGTTGGCCCCGCTGACGGTGATAAAGAACCCGCCGTAGAGGTTCTTGCTGAGCTCCTCGACGCCGGCGACCGCCGACGCCTCGGTCACCTTGGACAGGTCGAAGCCCCACATCGCGGTTCCCCGGTACTGGCTGGGGGGATCCTTGAATACGGCGGCGTCCAAGGCCGGTTCCTGCGCCTTCCGGCCTGCACATCCGGCCGCCAGAACCAGCCACGCCAGAGTCAGGACAGAGAGAGAGTGCAGCATCGTTTTCTGTGCGGAATTCATAGATGAGATCTCCAGTTTTCTAGTGGCGAGTGTACTTGTCGAACACGGTGATCACCGGCAGGGCGTTTCGGGCGGGGTCAAAAAAACCACGGCGCTCGAGTCCTCCGACCACGGCGGGTTCCCACCAGAACACGCCCTTGCCGCGGTGATTCGGAGTGGCCATCACGATCCGGTTGACTTCTTCCAGAAACTGCCTCTGTCCCTCGGGCGTCTCCGGGAACGGCGCCTGTTCAGGTTTCTTGGCGTACTCGGCCGGCCGGCAGTTGTAGGCGACCTCCACCAGGATGATGTCTTTCCCGTATTGGGTGGCCATGAAGAACATGTTTTCGCGCAGGTCGTTGAGACTGCCGTGCCACCACGGGTAATAGGACTGCCCGATCACGTCGTAGTCGAACCGGTAGGAGTTCAGTTTGTCGAAAAAGGACTTTGTGCTCGCCTGGTCCCCGCCTTTGTCGATGTGGATCATAATTTTCGGGCGCGGACCGTTCCCGCGCCCGGCATCCACGCCGTTGATGCCGGCCTTCACCAGGTCGGCGAGGTTGTCCCAGTTCTCGGGCAGCTTGCCGTCGGGCCATAGCATTCCGTTGCTGATTTCGTTCCCGATTTGGACCATGTCCGGCAGCACGCCCGCGCCGCGGAGAGCCTCGGTGGTCTGGCGGGTGTACTCGAAAACCGCCTTCACCAGATCGGCGTGCGGCAGCCCCTGCCAGGCCTTGGGCGGATACTGCTTGCCCGGATCGGCCCACGTGTCGGAGTAGTGGTAATCGAGCAGGAACTTGAACCCCAACTGCCTGGCCGCCCGGGCAGCGGCGATCGTGTACTCCAGGCTGTTGGGGAGCTGGGTGGGAGTGTGAAACAGGCGCAGGCGGATCCAGTTGTACCCGTGGTTCCTGAAGATTTCGAGACCCGGCCTGGCCGCGCCGTTGTCCTTGAAAACTGTGCCGCCGTCTTCGGCCTGTTTCAGAAAAGAGAGGTCCGCTCCGATCGCGTAGTCGGCGCCGCGCGCCGCGCCGCTGCATGCCAAAGCCAGCAGCCCGGCCGCCGCGGCGATTCGGGATCGCATAGATTGTCGCTCCTTAGGTTCGCGACATCAGTCTAGTGAACCCGGGCGGAGCGTGCAACCCGCGATCGGAGGCGAGGGGAGCTACTCGGCCGGCGCCGAGAAGGTCCCGACGAACGCACTGCGCTTTTCCGGACTGCTCCACGTCGCGCCGAGGCCCGCGCCGTCGAAACGGTGCGCCACGGTTACCGCCGGCATGGCGTGGTCCAGCTTCGCCAGGGGCGGATAGAAAACCTCTTCGTTGTGGCAAATGTGGTCCGTGCCGTTGAGCGCCCGGGTCTGGATCCTGGCCAGGTTTCCGGCCACCAGGGTGGCCTTCATGCTGTGCAGATCGCCGTTCTCAAAACCCAGGCTGATGGGTGCGTAGTCCACTTTCACCACCTGCTGGAGCAAGTCGCCCGCCATGCGTTTGGCGAAGCTTTCCAGGGCGAGCCGTTGCTCAAGACTGGCGCGCTGGTCCACGATCAGAATGGATTTGACCGGATAGTACGTCTGGGAGATGTCTCCCAGCGTGTTGCTGGCCCGCACCACGCCGACCACCGAGAGCCCGTCGAGGTTCACGCCCTGCCAGGAACCCTTGGTGACGTTCCAGCCGAAGACCGCGAACTTGCCCTCCAGACCCACCTCGGAGTTTGCGAAGCAAGGGCCGGTATAGACGTCCGCCGTGCGGGCTTCCACGTAGTTGCCGTAAATCGTGCGGGAAGGAATCGAAGCCGCCACCGCGGAGATAGTAAAGAACAAACCGATGCTCAGAGTCTTGTGCATCCCAGTGCCTCCTCTTATGAAGCCATTTTAGCAGATCGGAGGGGGGCTGGACTCCGAAATTCAGCCGGCGGGCTCGAACGGCCGGTAACCGTGATCCCGCATCAGGCTTCGGACCGCCTCCTGGTGTTCTTCGAGCACATAGAAGAAGGCGCCCACGCGCTCGGCGGGAAACAGGAATCCTCCCCGGTAGCGGTCGGCCTCCACCAGGTAATCCACCCCGGCTCCGGTGAAGATGGACTCCAGGCGCAAGGCGTCTCTGAGCCGTTTGGCGATATAAACCAGGACGGGCCCCTTACCGTCGAAGAAATCCGGTTCGCGTTTCATGCGCTGTCCTTCTCATCATAACCGTCTGGCGGCGGGCTGTGTCTGCGGCGCGCGGTGGAGCGCGCCGGCGATGCGCGCCGCAGCCAGGTCCCAGGGCCTCTACCGCCCAAAACCATGCGGACTGGCAGGCGAGGGAGGCGGGCGAGTTCTTGATCTTCCCCTCTCGTTCACTCGTTCAGAGTGCGGTTGCGAACTCAAGCTTGCTGCTGCTACAGTCGGAATGAGGCGAGCTGTTGCCTCCTACATGCTTCTCCCTGCTCTCAGCCAGGAGGAGGAACTTCACTGGCTGGCTCTGAAGCTGATCCCGGGCCTCGGCACGAGGACGGCGGGTAAGCTCATAGAACGATTCCGGACACCGCAGGCCATCTTTCGCGCCTCGCGCACGGAACTGGAGTCCGCCGGCGCCGGCGGCGCGGTGGCCCAAAGCATTGCGAGTGGCTGCACTTTTGAAGATGCCGTGCTGCAACAGGAAAAAATGCGCGAGACCGGAACCGTGGCGGTGACCATCGGCGACCCGAACTATCCCGCTCCGCTGCGGGAGATTCTGGACCCGCCCGTGTTGCTGTTCGCGCGCGGCCGCGTCGAGCTGTTGCAGTCGTTGATGTTCGGCATTGTCGGCACCCGCCGCCCGACCCCGTACGGCGTCGCGGTCGCCGAGCGGCTGGGCGCGGACCTGGCGCGCGCGGGCTTGACGATCGTCAGCGGCATGGCGCGGGGCATCGACACGGCTGCCCACAAGGGCGCGTTGAACGCCGGCGGCAACACGATTGCCGTGCTCGGTTGTGGCGCCGACATCGTCTATCCGTCCGAGAACAAGCGTCTGGCCGCGGACATTATTGCAAAGGGGTTGCTGATTTCAGAGTTTCCCATGGGATCGGTGGCGTTTCCGCAGAATTTCCCCATCCGCAACCGGATCATCAGCGGGATGAGCGCGGGTGTGCTGGTGGTGGAAGGGGCTCAGTACAGCGGATCGTCCATTACCGCGCGCCTGGCCATGGATCAGGGACGCGAGGTGTTCGCGGTTCCCGGTAACATCACTTCGAAAGCGAGCTGGGGGCCCAACCTGCTGATCAAGCAGGGAGCAAAGCTGGTGCAGGAGGCCGAGGACGTGCTCGTGGATCTGCCGCTCGAGGTCCGCCAGCGGCTGGCCACTACCGGCGCACCGGCCCATGCAACCTCCAGCGCCGGGCAGGCATCTCTTCCCATTGGCCCCCAGGCCGAATTGGGACGGCGGATCCTGGATGTGCTCAAGGTGGACGTTCCCACACACATCGATCAACTCCTGGAGGCTCTTGAGGATTACTCCAGTTCCGAACTGGTGGCGGCGTTGTTTGAGCTGGAACTGGGCGGGCAGGCGAAACAACTGCCCGGTAAGAACTTTGTTAAAGTGTGGTAGCACCACACACGGTATCGAATGGCAAAATCTCTGGTGATCGTGGAATCGCCCGCAAAGGCGAAGACCATCAATAAATATCTGGGCGCTCAGTACCTGGTGAAAGCTTCGCTCGGTCACGTCAAGGACCTGCCGAAGAACGACCTGGCGGTTGACATCGAGCGCGACTTCGAGCCCCGTTACGAAGTCATCGAGGGCAAGAAGAAGCTGATTCAGGAGCTGCGCCAGGCGGCCCGTAAGGTGGAATCCGTGTACCTGGCGGCCGACCCCGATCGCGAAGGGGAAGCCATCTGCTACCACCTGATGGAAGAACTCAATGGCAAGAAGGGCGGGCCGCCGCGCATCTATCGCGTGATGTTCAACGAGATCACGCCCAATGCCATCCGCCGCGCCTTTGAAAGTCCCGGGCTGGTGAACATTCACCTGGTGGAAGCCCAGCAGGCCCGGCGCGTGCTGGACCGGCTGGTGGGATACAAGATCTCCCCGCTGCTGTGGGACAAAGTCCGCCGGGGCCTCTCCGCCGGGCGGGTCCAGACGGTGGCGCTGCGGCTGATTGTCGAGCGCGAGCGCGAAATCCGCGCCTTCGAGAAACGTGAATACTGGACCCTGGATGTCAGCCTGGGGGCCAGGAAGCCGCCCGCTTTCGACGCGCGCCTGGTGCGGCGCAACGAAGAGCCCGTCGAAATCGGCAGCCAGGCCGCGGCCGACCACCTGGTGGCGCAGATCGCGGGAGTGGTATTCACGGTCAAATCCGTCGCCACGCGCGAGAAGCGCCGCAACCCGGTGGCGCCCTTCATCACCTCCACCTTGCAGCAGGAAGCGGCGCGTAAGCTGCGCTTCAGCGTGAAGCGCACCATGATGCTGGCCCAGCGTTTGTATGAGGGCGTCGAGCTGGGCAAAGAAGGTTTGGTGGGCCTCATCACTTACATGCGCACGGATTCCACCCGCGTGGCCGGGGAAGCCGTAGATGAAGCCCGCAACCTGATTCGCGAGCGTTTCGGCGAACAGTACCTGCCTGCGTCTCCCAACATCTACCGGGCCAAGCGCGACGTGCAGGACGCGCACGAGGCCATCCGGCCCACCTCGGTAATGAGAACCCCCGAGTCGGTGGCCGGATATCTTCAGGAAGACGAGATGAAGCTGTACCGGCTGATCTGGATGCGCTTCGTGGCTTCCCAGATGATGCCGGCGGTTTTCGACCAGACCACCATCGAAGTGACGGCCCAGGGCCAGGACGGCGCCGCTTACCTGTTCCGGGCCACCGGCTCAGCGCCCAAGTTCGATGGCTTCCTGGCCGTCTACGAGGAGGGCAAGGACCAGAAGGACGAGGAAGACGAAGAACTGAAGCACAAGCTTCCGGCGGTCGAGGAAGGCCAGGTGCTCAAGCTGCGCTCCATACGGCCCGAGCAGCATTTCACCGAGCCGCCTCCGCGCTTCACCGAAGCCACGCTGGTGAAGGAGCTCGAGGCCGACGGCGTCGGCCGCCCCTCCACCTACGCCTCCATTCTGTCCACCATCCAGGAGCGCGACTACGTCCGCAAGGAGGGCGGCCGCTTCAAGCCCACCGAGCTGGGCATGGTGGTGACGGACCTGCTGATTGAGAACTTCAACGATATCTTCGATGTCGACTACACGGCCCGCATGGAAGAGGAGCTCGACGAAATCGAAGAGGGCAAGATCAACTGGCGGCGGGCGATCGGCGAGTTTTACGAGAAGTTCGACAAGGACCTGAAACACGCCGAAGAACACATGACCGACATCAAGCGCATGGAGAAGCCCACCGATCTCACCTGTGAGAAGTGCGGCAAGCCGCTGGTGATCAAGTGGGGCCGCCACGGCAGCTTCATCGCCTGCACGGGCTATCCCGAGTGCACCTACACGCGGGAACTCACCGTGGACTTGCCGGATGTCGACAAGGTGGACCTGTCCGAGCAGGGCGACGAAGAATACTGCGAAAACTGCGGCCGCGCGATGGTGCTCAAGAAAGGCCGCTTCGGCCAGTTCTACGCCTGCACCGGTTATCCTGACTGCAAAACCACCAAACCGCTCGGCGGGCAGCAGAGGAAACCCGATGTTCCCCTGGAAGAGAAGTGCCCTCTGTGTGGCAGCAACCTGGTGCTGAAGAGCGGCCGTTTCGGCGAGTTTACGGCCTGCGGCAATTACCCGGCCTGCAAATTCGTCAAGCAGAAGACCATCGGAGTCAAGTGTCCCGAGTGCGCGGAAGGGGAAGTGGTCGAACGGCGCTCCCGGCGCGGCAAGACCTTCTACGGTTGCAGCCGTTACCCGGATTGCAACTTCGTATCATGGGCCAGGCCCGTAGCCCGGAAGTGCCCGGAGTGCGGAAGCCCGTATATGGTGGAGAAGTGGCTGAAGTCGGGCTCCATCTACCAATGCCCCAACCCGGAGTGCAAGCACAAGGAAAAAGCGCCCCCGGAGACGAAGCCCGAGCCCGCCGAAGCCCTCGTACCGTGAGGCCACTCCGGGCTGCGCCGCTTACAGCGTGCTCATCGCTTCACGCAAAGCTGTCTCGGCGCAAGCGGGACAGTAACCGTGGGACACGTCGACGTCGTAGCTCCGCTTCAAGTGAGCCTCCACGCGGACCCAGGACCGGCCATCGCTCTGGACCTTGCCGCAAGACATCGCCGACTACCCCCGCCGTTGGGGTGAACGGCGGGCTATCATGCGGGTGCGTTTCCGGCCGGGACTGCTGTATCCTGAACAGCGTTGGTTTTCGGGACACCGCCATGAGCCAGTACAACCGAAGAAACTTTTTCAGGACTGCCGGAGCCGGTGCGCTTTCCGCGACCCGCGGCGCCGGCGCGACACAGGCGGCGGGCGGCGCCCGGCAGGTGGTCTTTCTGATGACCGACACCACCCGCTGGGACATGCTGAACTGCTACCGCAACACCGGCCTCAAGACACCCAGCCTGGACCGGCTCGCGAGCCAGGGTATTCGCTTCGAGCGTGCCTACACCTGCCAGCCGGTGTGCGGTCCGGCGCGCTCGGCGTTGTTCACGGGCACCTGGCCCCACAGCAACGGCGCCTGGGGCAACAGCATGCCCCTCGGCCAGACCGTACGCACCATCGGACAGCGCCTTCGCGACCGCGGCGTCCACACCGCCTACATCGGAAAATGGCATCTGGATGGCGCTGACTATTTTGGTACGGGACGCTGCCCCGAGGGTTGGGACAAACGCTACTGGTACGACGGCAGGAGCTACCTCGAGGAGCTATCCGAGAAGGACCGGGTGCGTTCCCGCCAGACGGCCACGAACCGCGATCCCAACCTGAAAGAAGACTTCCTGTTCGGACACCGGTGCTCGAATCGCGCCATTGACTTTCTGGCGCGGCACGGCGGGGAGACATTCTTTCTCGTGGTCTCTTACGACGAGCCGCACGGTCCGTTTCTTTGCCCCCGGCCGTACTCGGAGATGTACCGGGACTACGAGTTCCCGCCCAGTGCGAACCTGCGCGACCCGCTGACCAACAAACCCGAGCACCAGCGCGTCTGGGCTGGTCCCGCTCTGGGAACGCGCGCAGCCAGGCCCATCAAGCAGGCCGACTACTTCGGATGCCACACCTACGTGGACTACGAGATCGGGCGGGTGCTGGAGGCCGTCGACCGGTACGCTCCCGGCGCCCTGGTAATCTACACGTCGGACCACGGCGATTTCCTTGGTTCCCACCTGCTCTCGGGCAAGGGTCCGGCGACGTACGACGAAATCGCGCGCATCCCTTTGCTGGTGCGCTGGCCGGACCGCGCGCCGAAAGGGGCGGTATGTCCGTGGCCGGTTTCGCACATCGATGTCGTGCCGACCGTTCTGGACGCCATGGGCATGCCGGTTCCCAAGCCGCTCGAGGGCAAGAGCATGCTCGGGACGTTTCACGACCCCGCGCTGCGTCCCAACGATGCGGTTTTCATCGAGTTCGGCCGCTATGAGGTGGATCACGACGGCTTCGGCGGCTTCCAACCGTTGCGCGCGGCCTTCGACGGCCGCTATAAGCTGACCGTGAACCTGCTTACCACTGACGAGTTGTACGACCTTGAGAACGATCCCGGAGAAATGGTCAATCTGATCGGCTCGGCCGGGCACGCGGCGGTTCGGGACGCCCTGCATGACCGGCTGATCGAGTGGATGCACCGCACGCGCGACCCCTTCCGCGGTTATTACTGGGAGCGGCGCCCGTGGCGGCCTCATATGCCCGTGTCGTGGGCAGGCGCGGGAATGACCCGCCAGCGCGAGGACGACGGCTACGAACCGCGCCAACTGGTCTACGAAACGGGCTTGGAGATGAAGGACGCCGTGCGCAAGAAGTAGCCGCGGGTCAGGAAGTCTCTTCGGCGTGGTGGCGCACGTCGACGCCCTGGACCAGAAAGATCACGTCCTCCGCAATGTTGGTGGCGTGATCCGCCAGCCGCTCCAGGCTGCGGGTGATCAGAATCAGGCTGAGGGCGCGGCGGACGGTGGTTGGATCCTGCTCCATGATGCCGATCAGTTCCTCAATGACGTTGTCGCGCAACTCGTCGACGGCGTCGTCGGACAGAAGAATGGAGCGGGCCACCTCCGCGTCGCGCTTGACGAAAGCATCCAGGCTGCGCCGCACCATGGATTCGACCATCCTGGCCATGGGCGGAATGTCCACCAGCGGCTTCACGCTGGGCTGCTGCATGGAGACGATGGCACGCTCGACAATGTTAATCGCCAGGTCCCCCATGCGCTCGAGGTCGTTATTGATCTTGATAATGGCCGTCAGGAAGCGCAGATCGCCGGCCATGGGCTGATGGCGGGCGATCAGGCGGACGGCCAGATCGTCGATGTCGATCTCCATCTGGTTGATCCGGGCCTCGTTGCGGAAGACCTCCTGCGCCTGCTCTTCGTCGCGGTCGACCAGTGTGGCGATGCTCCGGTGAATCGCGTTCTCCACCAGCCCGCCCATTTCGAGCAGGCGGCTTTGCAGTTCGTCGAGTTCTTCTCTGAAATAGCGCACGCCGCGGTTCCGCCTATCCAAACCGGCCGGTGATGTAATCTTCGGTCTCCCGCTTGGCCGGTCTCTTGAATATGATATCGGTTCTGTCGAACTCGATCAGTTTGCCCAAAAGGAAGAAGCCGGTGAAATCACCGACCCGGGCCGCCTGCTGCATGTTGTGAGTCACCAGAACCACGGTGCAAGACTGCTTGAGGGTGAAGAGAAGGTCCTCGATTTTCGCCGTGGCGATGGGATCCAGCGCGGAACTGGGTTCGTCGAGCAGGAGCACCTCCGGGTTTACGGCCAGGGCGCGGGCGATGCACAGCCGCTGCTGCTGGCCGCCGGAAAGCGCATAGGCCGGCTCGCGCAGTTTGTCCTTCACCTCGTCCCAGAGCGCGGCACGGCGCAGGCTGGATTCGACCGCCTCGCGCAGTTGCAGGCCGTCCATGCCGCCTGCAATCCGCAGTCCGTAAGCCACGTTGTCGAAAATGGATTTCGGGAAAGGGTTTGACTTCTGAAAGACCATGCCCACCCTCCGCCGCAGCGTGGTGACATCCATGCTGAAGATACTCTCGTTGTCGAGCAGGGCCTCGCCTTCGACGCTGGTGTGGCGAACCGTTTCGTACATGCGGTTGAGAACGCGCAGAAAGGTGGACTTGCCGCACCCGGAAGGACCAATCAGAGCGGTAATGCGGTTCACCGGGATATCGATGGAAATATTCTCGAGCGCCAGGGTGGAGCCGTACCAGAATCCAAGACGGCTGACTCTCATCTTGGGCGTCCCCGCGGCGGCCATCCCTTGCGTTCCCCGGTCGGGGCCTCGGGTCGAGTTCATGAGTAGCGCGCTATCTAATGTCATCACCGTTGAGCCGAAAGTCCTTTGGAAAGAATCCAGCGGGTTGCGATATTCGCTGCCAGCACCAGCCCCAGCAGGACCAGCCCGGCGGCCCAGGCCTGGCGGTGCCAGTCGTCGTAGGGAGCGATCGCGTAGGTGAAGATCATCACCGGCAGGGAGGCCGAAGGCTCGCCCAGGCCGGGACTCCAGTACCGGTTGTTGAAACTGGTGAATAACAGGGGCGCGGTCTCGCCGGCCACGCGGGCCGCCCCGAGAATCGCTCCGGTCAGGATGCCGCGCGCGGCGGCAGGCACAATCACCGTGGCCACCGCCTGCCAGTGGCGCGCGCCCAAAGCGAGCGCTCCCTCGCGCAAGGGACCCGGCACGGAACGCAGAAACTCCTCCGTGGTGCGGACCACGACGGGGATCAGAATCAGGCTCAGCGCAAGGCCGCCGGCCAGAACGGAAAAATGTTTGACCGGGAGCACGGCGATGGCGTACACGAATATCCCGATCACGATGGAGGGCACTCCGTTCAACAGGTCGGTGGTGTAGCGGACAAAGAACGCCATCGTCTTGCCGCTAAACTCGGCTACGTACACGCCCGCCATGAAGCCAACCGGGAGTCCCACCAGGACCGAAATCAGAATCAGCTTGGCGCTGCCGGCGATAGCGTTGGCCATCCCCCCGCCCGTCTCGCCGGGCGGGGAGGGAAGCTTGGTAAAGAAATTCCAGTCCAGGGCGCGGCCCCCGTTCCAGAGCAGGTATCCGAGTATAAAGAACAGGACCGACACCGTGACGAGGGCGCACAACCCGGTAAGACCCAGCATCAGCGCATTGATGGCTTTCCGGAGGATGAACCGGGTCTTCATGGCCGCCCGCCCTGGCGCCCCATGCCAAGAATCAGCAGACGCGCCACACCGTTGAGAAGAATGGTGAGCAGGAAAAGCACCAGCCCGAGTTCGATGAGGGCTTGCACGTGCATCTCGCTGCTGGCCTCCGTAAACTCGTTGGCAATCACCGCGGCGATCGAGTAACCGGGCGCCAGCAAGGATGCGCTGATTCTGGGGTCGTTTCCGATCACCATGGTCACCGCCATGGTCTCGCCGAGGGCGCGGGCCAGCGCCAGCAAGACCGATCCGAAAATGCCCAGGCGCGCGTAGGGAACCACGACTTGCCAGGTAGCCTCCCAACGTGTGGCGCCCAGGGCCAGAGCGGCTTCCCGCTGTTCGGCCGGCACCGCCAGCAGCGCCTCACGCGAGATGGAGACGATGAAGGGCACGATCATGATGGCCAGGACCACTCCGGCGGCGAGCAGGCCGACTCCCAGCACCGGTCCGCGAAAAATCGGCAAATACCCCAGCGTGGACTGGAGCGCCGGCTGGACCGTAGTTCGCAGAAACGGAACCAGAATGAATACGCCGAGCAGGCCGAAGATGACGCTCGGAACCGCGGCCAGCAGTTCGACCACGAAAGTCAGCGCGGAGGAAATCCGCGCCGGAGCCAGTTCCGCGAGGAATATCGCGGCCCCGAGCCCGAATGGCACGGCAATCAGCAGTGCCACGGCCGACGTGACCACGGTTCCGTAAATGAACGGCAGGGCGCCGAACTGCTCCGCGACAGGATCCCAGACCCGTCCTAAGAGGAACCCGAGGCCGAACTTCTGGCGGGGCAGCGCCGAGTTGACCCACAGTTCCCAAACCAGCAGCACCGTAATCAGAAGGATGGACACCCCGAACAGCAGGGTAAGCAGGTGGGCGGCCTCGTCTCCGGCTTGCAGCCGGCGGCGAAACAACTGGACCCGGGATGTCGCGGCGGCGGCCATCTAACGAATTTGCGAAATTGCCTTTAACTCCATGGAAACCACTGCCGGAGGCAGCGGTGCGTAGCCGAGGGTCTTGGCCACAGGCTGGCCGTCGGTCAGCATCCATTGCAGAAAGCCCGTCAGGGCCGAGCGCTTTTCCGGGTCGGGTATGGCGCTCGGAATGATGAGCCACGTGAAACTGGAAATCGGATAAGCCCCTTTGCCTGGAGGGTTGGTGATCGAGACCCGGAAGTCGTCCGGCATCACCGCCGAAGCTGCCGCTGCGGTGACCGAATCCAGGCCGGCTTTCACAAACTCCCCGGCCTGGTTACGCACCGCTGCGAAGGGAATCTGATTCTGAACCGCGTAGACCAGTTCCACATAACCAATGGAACCGGGCGTCTGTTTCACCAGTCCGGCCACGCCTTCGTTGCCTTTAGCCCCCAATCCCACAGGCCAGTTCACCGAGGTGCCGGATCCGACCTTGGCCGCCCAGGACTGGCTCACCTTGGCGAGATAGTCGGTCCAGACGAACGTAGTGCCGCTGCCGTCCGACCGGTGAATGACGATGATGCCGGTGGCCGGGAGTTTCACGCCCGCGTTGGCGCTCGCGATCTGCCGGTCATTCCACTTCTTCACCGTTCCGAGGTAGATCCCGGCCAGTGCCTCCGGCGTGAATCGCAGATCGCCCGTCACCCCTGGCAGGTTGTAGACCGGCACCACGGCTCCGATCACCGTCGGGAAGTGCAGGGGAGGCGTCGCGGACTTCGCAATCTGTTCGTCGTTCATTGGACTGTCGGAGGCGCCGAAGTCGACCGTGCCCGCCTGAAGCTGCCGGATGCCGCCGCCGGAACCGATGGACTGGTAGTTGATGCGCACATTCGGGTGCAGTTTGTGATACTCGTCAAACCACTTCGAGTAGACGGGGTAGGGAAAAGTCGCTCCAGCCCCGTTGATGAGTTTGCCTTCAGCGGGCGCTTTGCCCTCGCCCGGGGGCTTGCCTCCGCAGGAGAGCAGGAACATCAGCGGGAGCAGGAGCGGAACCAGCGTTTTCATCGAGTTTTCCACCTTTTATTGTCAGGTATGCGATCGTTACAAATCAGTTACACGGCGATTAAAAATTCGCTCGCCTGGAACCCGCTCAGAAAGTGAAAGCCAACTGACCCAGGAAGCGAAATGTAGGATTAGCGCCCCGCTGAAGCACCATGTACATCTGCTCGGAAGGGCTGGTCGGACGGCGTTCGGTCTGGATGAAAAACAGGTTCTGCCATTGCAGGTAGCGCGTCAACCCCAGATCCACCCGGAGGGCGTGAACGGCCAGATTGACCCCCGTTCCTGTGCCCAGATCGTCATCCGTGAACTGGGAGATCAGCGAGTTGGCGTCCTTGAGGGCAAACTGGTAGAGGAAACGCAGATCGCCGGATCTCTTCACGGAGCCGAGATTTGCCGACGCCATGAAAGCGTCCCTCAGCTTGCTGGCGCCGGCATTGCGGGACGCCTGGAAGTCGAACCAAAGCGGCATCTCGCGGTTTCCCACGCGGACACTCTTGCGCTCCAGACGGTAAGCGCCGTGGGCAATCTGGTAATGGCGGGCGGAGTACATGGCGCCGCCCGGCGTCAGGGTGGCGTTGCCCGCGGCCCCGGCGGGCGCGGGAAGCTGCACGCCGATGGGCGTGCTCATGACCGCCGGAAAGCCCGCCGCAGTGGAAGCCAACTGGATCTGGTTGGGATTGTGGTACAGCGATAGATCGCCCTGAAAGTAATGCGACCAGCGCGGGCCAAGCGATCCGGTGAGGATTGCCCCGGGATGGAACAGCTTGGCGGTGCGCACCTTCTGCCCGGGAATGTAGCCGGCGGCGGTGTAAGGCGAATTGGCGGCGAGCGCCGTGATGTTGGGGTTAGAGAGAATATACTCGCCCGAGCGGAACTCCACCTTGTTGATGCCAAGCGCGCCGCTTGTCACCGGTATGGTGACGATCTGGTGGAAGCCGTTGAAGCGCACGTCGTCATCCCAGAGAAACTTCATGTTGTCGGCGAAAACCTCCTCGCTGCGGCCGCCCCGCAAGGAGATACGCGGCGTGGGTGAGTAGTTGATGTACGCTTCGGCGACGGAGAACGGGTGCTTGGCCGCCAGGCCGGCGAAGTCCTGGTCGTTGGTGGTCTGTACTTGGTAAGGACCGGTGGAAAGCTGAAGGTGAAACTTGAGCCGGGGATCCACCGGGCTGTCGAGGCCCTTGTCGATGTTCAGGCGGACGCGATACCGGCCGCGGGCGTTTTGCAGAGCGGGCGCCACGTCGTTGGCGGAGCGCAACTGCAAATCCAGGCGGTAGCGGAAATCGCCGCTGAACTGGAAACCGCCCAGGCTCCTGGCCACGCGCTCGGTCTCTTTGGCCAGTTGGGCGGCGCTGACGGCGGTTGCCGCAGATTGCGCCGGCGCGGCCGGCGGAGCCGCCGCAAACGCGGGTTGGGCCGAAGCGGTGGCCGGAGCGTAGGACGGCGTCACTGTCACGGCGGCCAGCCCGGCGGGCCTGGCGGCTCCGAGCAGGCGCTCCAGCATGGCTCTCTGTTCAGCCACGGCCGCTTTCAATTCTTCAATCTCGGTCTTCTGGCGGGCTACCTGGCGTTGCAGTTCGAGCAGGCCTCCGGCGGGTTCCTCGGCCACAGCCGGTCTTTGGCACAGCAACAGACAACACCCGGCGGCAAGCAGGACCACTCGGCGGGCGAGACGAATCGGCAAGGCGGTTCTCACGGGTTCCAGAGTAACGAAAGTGAAACACACGTGGGTGGCAAATCGATTACAGCCGGATTACGATTTGGTTACTCGCGAGGCAAGACTACGGTGAAGGTGGAGCCCTTCCCGAGGCGGCTCTCCACCGATACCGTGCCCTTCATCTGCTCGACAGCGCGCTTGACGATGGACAGGCCCAGCCCGGTGCCGCCGACCGCCCGGGACCGCCCTTTGTCCACGCGGTAAAAACGTTCGAAGATCCGCGGCAGATCCTGGGAGGGAATGCCGATGCCGTTGTCGGAAACCTCGAAACGGATTTGGCCATCCTCGGCGCGGGCGGCGATGCGGACCTCTCCGCCAGGCCGGTTGAACTTCACCGCGTTATCCAGCAAGTTCACCAGCACCTGTTCCAGGCGCACCCTGTCGGCCGTGAGGGTCAGGTCGCCGGCATCTTCCGAAATCAGCTTGACGTTGCGGCGCCGGGCCTCGGCGGCGACGGCGTTGAGCGCCGTCTCCAGGACCATCCGCACGGCAACCGGCTCGCGCTGCCTCCCCTCCCGGCCCGAATCAATCTCCGAGAGGCTGAGCAGGTCCGCTGAGATGCTGTTCAGACGCTCCGCGTGCGCGCGGATGATCTCAAGAAACTTGCGGCTGTTCTCGCGGTCTTCCAGCGCTCCATCGAGGAGCGTTTCCGCGTATCCGATGATGGCTGTCAGGGGCGTGCGCAGTTCATGGGAGACGTTGGCGACGAAATCCTTGCGGACGCGCTCGAGCCGTTCGATTTCCGTCACGTCGTACAGGACCGCGACGGCGCCCCGCTTCGAGCGGGTTGCCAGCGGCGCAGCCTGAACCTCAAAGGAGCGCCCGGCGGCGGCGATCACCTGGAGATGCGCGCGCTGCCGTTCGCCGGTAGCGAGTACTCTGGCCAGCAGATCCATCAGTCCGGGATCGCGCACCAGTTCGAGGACCGGCAACCGCTCCGGCACCGGAGTCTGCGCGCCGACGGCCCGGGCGAAAGCGTCGTTGCAGAAAATGACGCGCAGTTCGCTGTCCACGGCCAGCACCCCTTCCAGAAGGCTGGCCAGGATTGCCTGCCGGCGAGCGGCTTCCAGGTTGAGGCGTTCGATGAGTTCCCGAATCTGACCCGCCATGGCGGTCAGACAGCGGGCCAGGTCCCCCAGTTCATCGTTGCCATCGGGCTTCAGGGGAGCCGAAGCGGGTTCCTCGAGCAGGCCCTCGGCCAGGTGCTTCAAGCGCTTAATCCGCCGCGTGAAGGAAGTCGAGAAGGCCAGGGCTGCGAGGAGGGCTACCACGGCGCCCAACAGAGAGGTCAGCAGGATGCGGCGCCGGACCTCCGCGGTTGCGGCGCCGATCTCCTCCAGGGGGAGGGCAAGGCGGAGCACCGCGCCCTCGACCGAGCCGGTCACCGGAATGGCGACGTAGCAGAGGTCTCTTCCGACCGTGGCGCTATGCCGGATCGAAGTCCCCGTGCGGCCCCGATAAGCCGCCTGCACCTCGGGCCGGCCGCCGTGGTTCTCCATACTCTCCGCGTCGTGGTCCGAATCCGCCAGGACAACGCCCCGGCTGTCGATCAGGGTCACCCGCGCACGGGCCCGCCGCCCCGCCTCCCGCACCCATCGCACCAGATCTTCCCGCGGCGTTGCCGGAAGTTCGCCGGCCAAAACCGACGCCTCGATGGCAAGGCGCCTCTCCACGTCCCGCACCTCGCGCTCCGCCGTGTACCGCGTCAGGTTGAAATCCACCACGAACAGGGTGAGTGCGACCAGCAGCAGCGCGCTCCACAACAGCTTTGGAAAAATACTCATCCGGGCCGGCCCAGACCCATCGTACCGGAAAACCGATCCGCTCTACGACCCGCCCCCGCCCGGCCCGCCGAGCGCCAGTTCGATCGAGGTCAGAAGTTGCGCGGGCGTAAATGGCTTCGAGAGCCAACTGCAACGGGGAGCGGGTTGGAATCCGTCCGGGATCCGTCCGCTGACCACCAGGATCGGAATATCCCGGTCTAGAGCGCGCATCCGGGCGACGGCTTCGAATCCATCCATCACCGGCATCTCGATGTCGGTGACGACCAGGGCGATCCGGGAGTGGTAAGAACCGTAAACCTGCACCGCTTCCAGACCGTTCTGCGCTTCCAGGACCCTGAAGCCGCAGGACCGGAGAAGCCCGGAGATCAACCGCCGGATGCCCGCGTCGTCATCCACAACCAGAGCAGTGTGGCCGTCCCATCTCACGGTTTGCCCTGTCGGAGGTGCAGATCGAAGAAGATAGCCAGCGCCAAAGCCGCTGCCAGACCGCTGAGCACCAGGGAGGCCGCATCGAGGACGGGATTTACGCCCGGTTGCAGCAGATCCAGCACCTCAGTCAGCAGATCCAGGACGCAGACCAGGCCCAGAAACCCGTAAAACCACCGGTTGTATATGCAGCGGCGCACAAAGTTGAGCGCCCGGGCTTTGCGCATCACGAAATCTTGACGGTTGTCCGGGAGCAAACGTGTCAGCCGGGATGTGGTGAAAAATACAGAAACCTGGCCTTAGGTTTCGTGGAGGAGCCACTTCACCGCGTTCTTCTGCATTTTCTCGTATTCCGGATTCCACATCACGGTGATAGCGTGACCCGGGGCCATGAAACACACGCGCCCCTTGCCGTATTCGTAGGCCCAGACGGATTCGCAGGTGTTGCTGGTCTTTCCGGTGCTGTCGGTGAATTGCAGGCCGTCCTCGTTGATGCTGCGCGCCAGGACGTACTTGGGGTCTTTCTCATAGACCACGAAGTGCTGCTCGTCGGTGACAATGAAGTCCCTCACTCCCCGGGTAATGGGATGGTCCGGGTTGACGATTTTCACCTTAAAGGGGCGGATGGGCGGATGGCCGGTGTAGATAGCGCCCTCCACGTCGCGGTAGTCCTTGTTCATCAGCGAAAGCTGGCTGTTGTTATGGAAAGCCCACAACGAGCCGCCTTCCTGCACCCAGCGTTTCACGGCCCGCCCCTGCTCATCGGTCATCCAGCCGACGCCCTTGCCGCCGATTTTCTTCTGGATGGGCGGATCGCTGACGATCTGGTCAGGCTTGGGACGCCAATACATAGCGTAGGTGTACCCGTTGGGAAAGCGCAGGCCGTCGCGGAAAATGATCAGAATCTTGTAATGCTTCAGGTTGTCGTAGCTGAGGAGTTGCTCCTCGTCGGTGAAGTCGATCGGCAGCCCGGCATCCTGAACCAGGGTGCTGGTAAGCGCCGAACGGATATAGTCGGAGTTGTGGGACTCATCGCCGATGAGAGCGAACGCCTTCGCCTTGGTGTGGCTGATGGTGTGAATGGCGCTGGCGGGGCCGGCGGCAGCCACCGCGCCCACAGCGGCGGATCCCGCACGGCGCATCAGTGAGCGCCGGGTTGGTTGCGTATTGCGATCCATAGGAAGTGCCTCCAAAAAAGCCGTTACTGCGCGCCCGCAACGGGCATGCGGACACGGAAAAGCTTACCATCATTCCCGTCGTTCACCGTCACGTACGCGGTCTGCCGGTCCGGCCCCGCAAAGATCAGGTTGGTCGGGTTGCGGCCCGGTATGGGGATTGAGTCGATCTTCTGGCCCTCCGGGGAGATGCACCAGAGCTGGGCTTCCGAATACATGGCGACCCACAGATTGCCGCGCACATCGAATTTCATGCCGTCGAAACCCCAGCGTCCCCGGAATTGATAGAACAGCTCCTTGCCGGCCTTGTCGGCGCTGCCGTCCGGATTCACCTTGTACCGCCACAGCGTTCCGAGGTGGTGGCCCGAGCGCTCCTCGCCGACGTACACATAGCTCTTGTCCGGGCTGAAGGTAATTCCGTTGGCGAAGACCAGGCCCGAAGCGAAAACTTTGGTCGAGCCGTCGCTGTCGATATAGTGCACCGCCCCGGCGGGTTGAATGATGTTGCTGTCCGGGGCCGTGAAATACAGCCTGCCCTGCGCTCCCCAGGCCAGATCGTTGGTTCGCAGGATCGGTTTGCCGCCGCTGGTGGTGGTGACAACGGAGATGTTTCGGGCCGGATCCACCTTCAGAATCCCCGTTCGTCCCGGCTCGTTGTGACAGACGTACAGGTTTCCGTTTCCGTCGAACAGGCAGGCCTGGTTGGCGCCTCCCGTGTCCACGTAAACGGAGACGTCCCCGGCCGGACTGACCTTGTTGATGATGCCGTTGCCGAGGTTGACCAGATAGACATTTCCGTCCCGGTCCACCGCCGGTCCTTCGGGAAAGCGGAAGCCGGAAGCCAGCAGCTTGACGCGGGCGTCGCCCTGGCTGAACAGGGCGCCGGTCACCGCCAGAAATGCGATTGAGAAAAGGATGCAGCGAACCGCCGCCAGTCGAAACTGAGCCATAACTGTGCCTTAGCGCACCCGCCAAGCGCGGGTACTGTTCAGTTTACTGCAACGCGGTTCGGATATCGGTTATGCCGCAAGGCGCCTCCAGCGGCTCTGCACCTGGTGGACGAAGGTCTCCAGACGAATCCTCTGCGCGGGACCCTCGGAGTTCCCGTAGATCAGGTTGATGATTGGGGCATTGCCGAAGTCGGCCCGAATCGCAGAGACTACCGAACCGGAGGCGGTGCCGACGACACAGTTAAGGCCGGAGGCATTGATGACTCCCGCCGCCCCCCGCCGCAGAAAATCGGCCATCTTCGCGACGGTGAGCAGGATGAGGTAATTCGTCCGGGGGCCGACGTAGCGCCGGGCCAGGCCAATTAACTCATCGGCTGGCGGCTCAACTGCGAGAGCAACCACCTCCGGCGGCAGGCGCTTCGTCAGTCTGCGCCGGGCGTCGCTGGTGAGCGCCTGGGTCAGTCCATCGAGCGCTGCCGCTCCGAGGTGTCCTTGCAGGGCTCCCCTGCGGCTGTCAAGCGCTGCGGCCAAATCCGCCATCGGGGCGAAGAACGGGCTGGGCCACACCTCACATCCCATCTGGATCAGGCGGTCAAACAGGCCGGCGTTGCCAACCGGATTCATCCGGGTGTACAGATCGCCGGTGACGCCTACCAGCGGTCTGAAACCGGGATCTCCCGCTCGGGGCAGAGCCCACAGATTCCGCGCCGCTCCCGCCAGGACCTCGTCAATATCCCCCTTCCCGGCGACGGCCTGGCTGAGCTGTTCGAGCGAGGCGGCCAGCAGTTGTTCGGCTGAGCCGGCGCGCGTCTCGTAGGCGCGCAACCGTGTGGCCAGGGTGAACAGTATGTCGGTGGCCAGCAGACCCGCGTAAAGCCGCAGCATCCCGGGGATTCCAATCACCTTTGTCAACTGCGTGGTTGTGGCTTCCCACACCTCAGTCTTGCCAAGACCGCTTCGATCCAGCAGAATGCGGAATCCGTCGCCGTATTGGCGCACCAGGCAAGGCGTGGTGCAATTCGGGATCAGGAACACACTCTCGCCATCGGGCGGCGCATTCTGCGCCCACCGGACCAGATCTCCGGCCAGAATCGCGTAGGGGTGACACTCGCGCCCCGAGGCACACCTCTCTCCCAGGCGTACCGATTCGCCGTCGGGCGGCGGCAGCACGGCGGCATCGTGACCGGCCGATCGAAGGGCGGCCGCGTAGATGTGCGCGTGAGCCGAAAAGTGCGGGATGAAAAAGCGGCGCCCGGCCGGCAGGGGGCGCGGCCCCGGCGTCATCCGCCACGAACTTTCCCGGGCCCCTTCCCTCCTGAGGTGTTCCTCGATCTCGTCGGCGAAAGCCTCCAGGCGGGTGACCAGTCCGGCCTCCCCGCGGTGCTCGTCGAATTCGAGCAGCAGGCGCGGCCGCCCCGCCAGCAACTCCTCCAGGTGTTTGGCTACGAAACCGTCCGGGCCGCATCCATAGCTGGAAATCAGGATCGGAAACAGGCGCGGGTCCCGCCGGATCCACTCAACGGCCCGCAATTGCTCCCGGTTGTAGTGCCAGGGAACCGTCTGCCAGCGGGCATCCAGCCGGACTTCATCCAGAGGCAGAAGATCCCAGGGAATCGCTGGCAGACCGAGCCGTTCCAGATGGCGGGCGATCCTGAGGTTCAGGAACGGATCGTGGGTGTTGTAGGGTCTGCCGAGGATCACCGCGGCACGGTCGAACGACGCGGCCAGGGCTTGTTTTCCCAGCCGCTGCCGGTCTGCCACAAACCGGGCCTGGACCGCCCGAGCCTTGATCAGCGCCCGCAATACCGCATCGACGGGCCGGTTCAGCGCTTCGGCCAGAGCCAGGACCGGCTCGACCAGCCCCAGAACGCCATCCCGCATCGCAAACTGGGCCGTGATCAGGCGGTTCTTCCCGTCGCCCCGCAGCATGTACGGCAGTTGTTGCACGTAGAAGCAGGTATGGGAGGCGTCATCCTCACCCCGGGGCGGGCACTCCAGCACTGCGGGCACAAACACCTGCTCCACCCCGCTGTCGAACAGAGCCTTGGCGTGGGCTGCGGCAGTCTTCATCGGCAGGCAGATCTCGGCAGGCAATCCAAACGGCGACTGTTGCACCGCGGCGGCTGAGACGTTCCGGGAAACTACCGGGTCGTAGCCCAGTTCCTGGAGAAATGCCACCCAGAAAGGAAGGAACTCCAGGTTCAGAGAGGCGTGCAGCAGGCCCATGCGTGGTCTGCCGCCGCTGTCCGGGGAGTCCGCGGGCAGATACTCGCGCAAGATTCGCTCGCGCTCCGCAAACAGCTCGGGGAAAGGCCGGGCGATCTGCTTCGCTTCCCGGTCGCGTTCCGCATAGCGCTCGCAAACGTCGCCAAAGTGCGCCGCCCTGGTCCCGACCTGGATCCGATTGACCTGACAGCGGTTCTCGCAACCCCGGCACTCGAAACTTCGCAGCACGGCCCCGGCGCAAGCCTCAAAGCCCAGAAAGCGGGTGCGGGCCGGCCTGGCCCGGGCGGCGAGCACCGCGGCGCCAATGGCGCCCGAGATCCGATTGTACGGGTGCACGTGGACCGGCCGGCCCAGCAATTGGCGGAACGCCGCGACCACCGCCCGGTTCGAGGCCGTGCCGCCCTGAAACACGATCGAACGCCCTATGGGACGGCCCGCCACGACCTTTTCGAGATAATTGCGGGCAACCGAGTAGGCGAGGCCCGCGCACAGATCCTCGAGCGAAGCTCCCTGTTCCTGGGCACGGACCAGCTCCGTATCCATGAACACCGTGCAGCGGGCGCCGAGGTCACAGGGATGGGTGGAGCGCAACGCCAGTTCGGAAAACTCTCCGGCGATGCGCACACCCAGCCGCCCGGCCTGCTCTTCCAGGAACGATCCCGTTCCGCCGGCGCAAATCTTGTTCATCTCGAAGTCGGCCAGCCGGCCGTCACGGACCGAGATGTACTTTGAGTCCTGCCCCCCGATCTCGAAAATGGTGTCCACTTCCGGGACGAACAGCAGCGAGGAGACCATCTGGGCCGTAATTTCGTTGTGGACGACATCGGCGCCAACGACCTCCGCCGCCAGGTGCCGCCCGCTTCCGGTTGATCCGACGCCCAGTATGCGCAGCCTTTCTCCAAACCGCTCGCGAATCCGGCCGAGCCCCTCGTTGAGCGCCTCCACCGGCCGCCCGCGAGTTGGCAGATAGATTCCCTGAAGGACTTCGTTGTCAGGGGTCAGCAGCACCAGGTTCGTGCTCACGGATCCGACATCGAGGCCAAGGTAGGCCTCGACGTAACCCGGCGCCGGAGCGGCGTCTTCGGCAGCGGCGGCGTTGTCCGGTTCCACCGGCGGCAGAGGCGGCAAGGCCGGACGGCGGAGCTGCGAGGCGGCCCGCTCCCGTTCTTCGAGCGCGGCCACGAACTCCTCGAACCGCGTGAGCGGCGCTTGCCCGGCCAGGCTGGCCGCCCCCAGGGCGCCGAAGAAGGGCGAATCCTGCGCGGATGTAAGCTGGCCGTCAGTGAGAGCCAGTTGCTCGCGAAATGCGCGTAAGAGCCCCGGATTGGCCGCCCCTCCCCCCGCCAGCACCACCGGAGGTTCGATCTTCCGCCCCTGGAGTGTGGTGGCGATGAAGGTGCGCACCATGGCCTGGCAGAGGCCGTAAGCAATTTCTTCCGGCGGTGTCCCTTTCTGCTGGAGGTGAATCATGTCGGACTTGGCGAAGACGCTGCACCGTCCGGCGATGGTCGCGCCGCGGGCCGCGCCGGCGGCGATACGGCCAAGATCCGCAACCGTCAGTCCCAAACGGCCGGCCTGCTGTTCGAGAAAGGCGCCGGCGCCCGCGGCACACAGGCCGTTACTCAGAAAGTCGGCCACTACGTCCTGTTCGCCTCCCGGGCCGAGCAGGATCCATTTCGTCGACTGGCCACCCAGATCGATTACCGTGCGGGTTGCCGGGAACCTCTGCCGGACCCCAAGCGCTGTCGCCACAACCTCGTTGACCGGCAGGCAGCCGGCGACGCCCTCCAGCAGCCACTTGCCGGCGCCGGTAACGGCCACCTGGACTGCCGCGCCCGGGCGGGTTTGGGCGGGAATCTCAGCCGCCAGTTGCAACAGGGAAGCCAGTGGACGCCCCCGGTTCGGCCTCTGAGCCTGGTGCAGCACCTCTCCTTCGGGGGTGCATAAGGCCAGTTTGACTTCCGCCGCTCCGAGGTCGATGCCCAACCGCCGTACCACACTGTTCGACTCGTTTCCTCGCATGTCGTCTCCGTATGCGGCGAACCGCGTCTCGAAGCGGTTCGACGTAACAGACGCGACGGAAGTTCCATATTTAATAATCCCTTTATCAGGTTAAATGCCGCGAATCTGCGCAAGTCGCCACGGTTCACGACAATCAACCCTGTAACCTGACCAGCCCCGCGATACGTCGAACCATCTGGAAACTTCACGCAAGGAGGATGAGATGCTCAAACGCTTAGCGATCGTAAGCCTGCTGGCGCTGCTGGGTGTTTCGCTCGCCAGCGCGAAGACCTACACCTTCTCCGTGTCCGAGCCCGCCCAGGCCGGCAAAGCCCAATTGAAACCGGGCGAGTACAGCCTTAAGGTGAACGGGCCGCAGGTCGTGCTGATGGACAAGATGGGCCGTCCCATCGACACCACGGTGAAGGTGGAGACCGCTGACCGCAAGTTCGACCAGACGGTCATTTCCTACTCGAAAGCGGACGGGATGAACCGGATCCAGTGGATCCAGCTTGGGGGAAGCAAGAACAAGGTGATCTTCGAGTAGCTCATCCCGGGCGGTGAAACCGGCTCGAGCGGTTTCACCGCTTTTTCCCGATTTTCCGCACCCTTCCCATTTACCAGCCAACCAGAGATTCGCACTCCGGCCGCCCGTTGCACTGGAGCCAGTCGAGCAAGCTGCGCACGCTTGCGGTCGCCATGGCGACACAAGTGTCGGCTGCGCCGTAATAGAGGCGGAGCGTGTCGCCGTCGGGCGCCAGCGTGTAGCCGCAGGGAAACACCACGTTGGCCACGTCGCCCTGGCGTTCATAGACCTCTTCCGGCCCGAAGACCCAGGTGTCCCCGCGCAGCAGGCACCGCTCGGGTGTCTGCAAGTCGAACAGGGCCAGGCCCAGACGGTACAAGTTCCCTGAAGCGGTCTGGCGGACGCCGTGATAGATGATCAGCCATCCCCGGCCGGTTTCAATCGGGGGCGGTGAGAGGCCGATCTTGTTGGCGTCCCACCAGCCTCCCTGCCGTGCCCGCAGGATCAACTTGTGACTGCCCCAATGCCGGAGGTCCGGAGAGTACGAGATCCAGATGTGGGCCCCCAGCCAGGTTGTCACCGGACGGTGAACCAGAGCCCAGTAGTCGCCAATCCGCCGGGGCAGGAGAGCGGCGTCCTTATCCTCGGGAGGCATCACCACGCCATAGCGTTCGAAGGATCGAAAGTCCTCCGTCAAAGCGAGCGATACCCCGGGACCGCCCCGCGAATAAGAAGTGTAGACCACGGCGTACTTGCGCAGTTCCTGAACGTAGGTGATGCGGGGATCCTCGATGCCCCAGATCTCCTCGGGAAAGCGTTCCACATCGGGCAGCAGGGTGGGCGCCGGGTCGATGACCCATCCTGTCACGCCATCCCGCGACCGTGCGGCGCACAGGTGCGATCGCCCGCTGCGGTCCTCCACTCGACAGAGGAGAAGCGTGGTCTGGTCCGGCAGCGTGGTGGCTCCGCAGTTGAAAACGGAGTTGACCGGATAGGGCCAGTCCGATGCCGTGAGAATGGGGTTTTTCGGGTAGCGGTAAAACAGAACTTCGTGGCCGTTTTCGTCACGCCGTAACATGGTCATAGGTCAGCAAGCGGCAGCAACCCTGGTCAGCGAATCCATCACATCCGACGCCTGCCTAGTCTCGACGAGGGCGGTCAGAAATGAGAGCGTCGCCTCGGCGCCTTCATTCTGATTGGCCCGGTCGGAATGCAAGCCATCCCGGCAGCCTCCGGTTCGGGAATCGTAGAGGCTGAGCTTCAGGTCGTTTCGGCCGAAGAACCATTCGAATGCCCGCTGGGCGGCGCGCCGCCAGTAGGAGTCGCCGGTGATCCGCCATGCCTCCAGGCAAGCCGAAACCGTGGCCCCGGCCTCAATCGGTTGCTGGTCGAAACGGGCCCGTACCCCGCCTCGCCGGTAGAACCCGTTGGAACCGATGGGAGTGAAATGATCCTCCTCGGAGCGCTGGACTTCCACCAGCCACCGGAGCGTATTCAGGCCGATCTCGATGAGATCGTCGCGTTTCCAGTCGCTGCCGCAGGTGAGCATGGCATGGGAAAGGGTCGCGTTGGAGTACGAGACCACGTCCTCAAACCACACCCAGTCCGGAGAACTGTTCTCGCGGTACAGGCGCACGAGCTGCTGGATCAGCGTCTCCCGGACCGACTGAGCGGCCCGGTCTCCGGAAAACCGCTTGAGGTACTCGCGGCATCCCAGCACCGTGAACGCCCAGGCGCGGGGGCTCGAGAACGTGGTGGTGACCGGCAACGCCTGGTCGAACAGGCGTCCCGCCAGGCCCCGCAGTCCGGGGTCTTCCGAGCAGCCCAGCACGGTCCCCAGCGCCCACATGGCCCGCCCGTGGGAGTCCTCCGAGCCGGCCGGCTCGGCCCACCGGCGGTCGTACGACAGGAAGTTGCGGAACCGGCCCGTTTCCGGATTAAACGCGTGCCATAGAAAGGCGAGATACCGTTCCGAGGCAGGAATCACGATGCCGGCCTGCTGGGCGAGCACGGAGAGAATGACTGCCCGTGCATTGTCGTCGGTGGTGTACCCCTCGGCGTAGTTGGGTACGGTGAACACGGCGTGCTGGAGGATGCCGGTGGAATCCGTCAGCCGGAGCAGGTGGTCGAGGTTCACGCTGGGAAGCTCGGCCGGACGGTCGGCCAGCGTCATGGCAACAAAGGCGGGCCGCGGATTGCGCATGCGCTCTTCCCGGGCGCGCGCAAAAGTCCGCATGTAGGCCCGCGCCACCTTCGGCCAGGTCATTTCGCGGGCATACAGGTACGCCCGCTTGCGCATCGAGTGGCGCAGCACGTCATTCTCAAGCAGCTCGATCAGCCGGGAGGCGAGGGCCCGGGAATCCCGGAAGGGCACCAGTACGCCGCGGCCCTCGGCCAGCAGTTCCTCGGCATGCCAGTACGGAGTGGACACCACCGCCTTGCCCGCCCCAACGGCATAGGCCAAGGTGCCGGACACAATCTGGGCTGGATTCAGATAGGGGGTGATGTAGATGTCAGCCGCCCCCAGAAATTGCGTCAACTCCTCCAGGGTGACAAAGCGCCCGTAAAAACTCACATGTCTGTCGACGCCCCTCTCTCGCGCCAGCCGCTGGAGAGAGAGACGGTAGGATTCCCCCTCCCTCCGCTGCACGTGGGGGTGGGTGGCGCCCACGATGACGTAGACCACGTCGGGATGGCGCGCCACGACGGCCGGCAGCGCCTCGATCACGTGCTCAATGCCCTTGTTCGGCGACAGCAGCCCGAAAGTGAGCAGAACCTTCTTCTCCTCCAGGCCGAACTGGTCTTTATAGAAACTCGGATCGACGAAGGCGACATCCGGGATGCCGTGCGGGATGATGTCAATCTTGGCCGGCGGCACGCCGTAAATCTCGCGGAGGAATTCCGCGCCCCGGTTGGTCATCACCACCACGCGGTCCGAGAGGCCGGCTATTTCCTCGAGCACCGCCCGCTGGTGTGGGTCCGGTTCCCTCAGGACCGTGTGCAGGGTCGTCACCAGGGGCATGCGCAGCTCGCGGAGCAGAGCCAGAATGTGGCTGCCGGCCCGGCCCCCGAATATCCCGTACTCATGTTGGAGGCAGACCACGTCGACATTGCTGATATTCAAAAAATCCGCCGCCGCCGCGTAAGTGGAAAGGTCCTCCTGGAACAGCTCGAAGCGGACTCGCTCCGGATAGGGGTATCCCTCCGGCGTGTCGTTCACGGGAATGGCGGCGCAATGCTTGTCGGGGAACTCCCCTCCCAGCGCCTCGCACAGATCCGTCGTGAAGGTGGCGATACCGCACTGGCGGGGAACATGATTGCCGACCAGGACGACCCGCCTGATCCCGGCGTCGAGCGTCAGCCGCTCCCCATGTTCATCCAGAACTTCCGGGGTGACTGCCACCCCGGGCAGCCGAAGTTTCCCTCTTCCGTGCAAGTCCGGTGTCTTCATCTCCTTTGTGTAGTAGCGAAATGCCGCGCTCAGGCCGCGGCGGAGGCAAAGTTGGCTTCCGCCGGCGGGCGGAACACGCAGCCGCGTCCGGCCGGAGGCGGGCATGCCAGCGACACCACGCGGCGAACCTCTTCGGCCTCGAAAGGCTTGATCAGCACGTCGTAGCCTCCCAGGTTCAACGCCTCGGCCCAAAGCCGCTCATCGGCGTGGCGGGAGGCGACAATCAGTTTCGGCGGCCGTGACTGCGTTTGCGTGTCCAGCAAAACGCGCACCCAGTCGCCATCCGGCAAGGCGTCGTTGGTGACGATTACGGACACCGGATGGGAGCGGAGGAGCCGGAATGCCGCTTCACAGCAATCGGCTGCCTCGACCTGCCAGCGCGCCCGGCCGAGAATCTGCTGAAGGACAGCGTGATCCTCTGCAAACGGGCTGATGGAAAGAACAACGTGTGCCGGACCCTCAACTCCGCGGCTCGAGGTTTGCGTTCGTTCTGACCACTCCATTGCTCGATTCCTCAGCTTCAGATGCAAACGAAGGATTTCAGTAATGAAGCGACCGCGAGCGGGGCTGACGCCCTCAGCGGAACATTTCTTGAGCTTCCAGTTATATCTATTACCGGAATCGCCGCGGCATTGTCAAGATTGTCGGGCTTCCCCCCAATCCGTCGGTAACGGGCGCCGGAGAGGCGGCGGGTGGGAAGTTCAAGCCTCTGGAGGGCGGCTACATCGGATTCCGGGGGAGAGGTTTGGGGAAGAGGTCGAGAACATGCTTTGCACCCGGT
>Ga0315298_1002430_pt1 | contig 31599 bp, 29 predicted proteins | sample WHS_1_MG_FD_203077 | JGI IMG/M metagenome (GOLD analysis project Ga0315298, IMG submission 203077) | Extremophilic microbial mat communities from Washburn Hot Springs, YNP, Wyoming, USA - WHS_1_MG | ecosystem: Environmental > Aquatic > Thermal springs > Hot (42-90C) | place: USA: Wyoming... | reverse complement strand
TAGGCAGCTCCTAGCCGTCAGCCGTACGGGCGGTTCATGAACCGCCCGTACAAGGGATTCAGCCGGTGCTGATACAGATTTGACGTGCTGATGGCTAATAGCTGTTCACTGATGGCTACTTAGATGCTGGCCTCTGGCTGTGGCGGATGTTCCTCATGCCGCAGTCCCGGCAGCGGCCCGGCCTCCAATCGTTGCTCCACTTCCTGGGGCAGAGGTTGGGAAGGGATGGTCGGGCCCTTCCAGATAGGCTCCTCCGGTACCTTCAGAGACCCGTCCTTCCACATCACTTCCTCGGTCAGCCGCGCCACGGGCTCGAATTCCAGCGCCCGGTAGGGCTGGGTCGGCGGCTGAACCCCTATGGCCTCCCGATACGTGAGTTGCCCACCGATCCAGCCGGTGATGACGCCAAGCGTGCCGGCGAGAATGGAGAGGCCTACCTCGGCGGCGCGACGGGACAGGGACGGCTCCCTGCGCCCACTACGCAAGCCAATGTTCACTCCGTTGATCGCCAGTAGGAGTAGGTTGCCGAGACCATGGACCAGTCCGTACATCTTGGCGGGCCGGTCTGGCGGCAACGAGGCCCAGTCCATCATCCCGGCAGGAGCGGCAAGGATACCGCCCACCATGCCGGCGATGAGGGCGTGCTTGGCGTTGCTGCGCCACTGGGACCGGCGGCGGGGGCCAGCCATGATATCGAAGATGAAAGCCATCCCCGTTAGTGCCAAAGGGAAAGGAATCAGCGCCGGATGGAGCGGATGGCCGGCAAGCTTGGCCTTGGCTTCGTTCCTATCATAATACTTGCACCACCAGTTTGCCCCCACGTCCAGTTTCACCTCTGGGTGAGCGCAGTAACCGTCTGCGTCGAAGCGCGGCGCGTAGAAGATACAGCCTGCGCAGGCCTCGTGCTCGAACGGATGTGTGGCGAGTTCTGCCTGCAGAGCCCGCTCTCGTGGAGATAAACCTGCAGCCATAATGCACTACCTCCCCAATTCGTGAACCGACCTTGAAACCGCCACTGCCAACCCCTCAGAGATCGTTCGCAAAGTGCGAAATGCGGTTGACGATCTGACATGAGACGAATGGCTTGACATGGTTGTCGCAAGATCTATGCCAACCGCATACTTGCTCAGTAGCTTCTCCGGCCACAGATTTGGCCTAGCCCAAAATCGCCTTGAGGTCTGCTTCGACCGTAGCAATCGGCATGATATTGTAGTTGTCGACGAGCACTTTGAGTACGTTCGGCGTGACGAAAGCCGGCAGGCTGGGACCGAGGCGGATGTTCTTGATCCCGAGATGCAGCAAGGTTAGCAAGATCGCTACAGCCTTTTGCTCATACCAGGACAGGATCAGGGATAGCGGTAAGTCATTTACGCCACAGTCGAAGGCCTTCGCCAGTGCAACAGCGATCTGGATCGCCGAGTAGGCGTCATTGCACTGGCCGATATCGAGAAGTCGCGGGATGCCGCCGATCTCGCCGAATCCCAACTTGTTGAAGCGATACTTTCCACAGGCGAGGGTCAGAATGACGCTGTCCTTGGGGACCGCCTGGGCAAGCTCGGTGTAGTAGCTGCGGCCGCTCTTGGCGCCGTCACAGCCGCCAATCAGGAAGAAGTGCTTGATCGCACCATTCTTTACCGCTTCGATCACCTTATCGGCCATGCTCAGTACCGCCTGGTGTCCAAAGCCGACCATAATCTGCTGGTTTGGTCCATCTTCGGTGAAGCCCGGAGCGGTAAGGGCCGCCTCGATCACCGGCGTGAAAGCGCCATTGGCGACATGTGTCACACCCGGCCAAGCGACCAGTCCTGTGGTGAAGATGCGGTTCTTGTAAGTCTCGCGCGGTTTCTGGATGCAGTTGGTGGTCATCAAGATCGCGCCCGGAAACTGGTCGAACTCTTTTGCCTGCTCCTGCCAGGCACCACCATAGTTGCCCACGAGGTGCTTGTAGGCCTTCAGCTTGGGATAGCCGTGGGCCGGCAGCATTTCGCCATGAGTATAGACGTTGATTCCCTTGCCCTCGGTCTGCTTAAGCAGTTCCTCCAGGTCCTTTAGGTCGTGCCCGGAAACAAGGATCGCCTTACCTTTGACGGGCGTGACGCGCACCGATGTCGGCACCGGATGACCGAAGGTGCCTGTATTCGCCGTGTCCAGAAGCTCCATGGCCTTCAGGTTGAGCTCACCAGTCTTGAGGCACATGCCGACTAGCGCTTCTACTGTGGGATTCTCCCTGGTGAGGAAATCCAGCCCTTCGTGGAAGCCGGCATACACCGCGTCGTCTTCCACGCCAAGGATCTGGGCGTGATCGGCATAGGCTGCCGCACCCTTCAGGCCATAGAGCAAGAGCGCTTGCAGGCCGGCGATGTCTTCGCCAAACTGCTCACGGTTCTTGACGATCGATACCTCCTCGCCCTGACGCACCAATCCTTCCAGATCGCTCGCCGGTTGCCAACCCGCCGGACCGCCGAACTCAGCCGGGGTTTGCGCGACCCGGTGACAGGCCTGTTCATACAGGCTCTTCGCCCGGTCGCGCATCTGTCCGGCCCTGACAAGCAATGCCTGTAGGCGCGCCGGGTCGAAGTCCACGTTCGTGACGGTCGAGAACAGCGCCTCCAGACAGAACACGTCGACCTCCCGGTCCCTCGCGCCAAGCTCTCTCGCCCGGTGGGCGTACATGGTTATGCCTTTCGTGGCATACAGGAGGAGGTCCTGCAGCGTGGCCGTCACGGCATCTTTGCCACAGACCCCCGCCACGGTGCAACCGGTTCCCTTCGACGTTTGCTCACACTGATAACAGAACATGCTTCTTCCTTTTCTCAGTAGTTTTTACCTGTCTAGTTCTTCCCCGGCGTGAACGAGCAGTACCCAATTTGGTCGAACTCCGCCTGCACGTCCTCCCATTCCGCTGGATCCAACGTCTGCATGGCAGTCGGATAGAGGATGTTGTCCTCCTTGAAGATGTGATCCCGCAGGTTGGCGACGATGTAGCCGCCGGCATCGTTGAGCTCCCGAATGAACTCGGCGTAAGCGGTGCTTTCTTCCTTCTCGACCAGAGCACCCAGCCGGTGCTTCCTAGCCCGGAGCGCGTCATGCTCGAGCCGCATGATGCGGGGCGGCCCGGTTACGCCTCGCCTCTCCAACCTCGGGAACAAGGCGTCTTCTTCTCTCTTGTGGTGCGACTCGGTTTCCAAGAGCAAGTGGACCACCGCCTTCAGTTGAGCCATTAGATCGCCAATCTCGCCGTTGTCCCTGTTGCTGGCCTTTTCGATGATGGTTTGGAGACTGGTTAGATTCTGGAGAATGATCTGATGCTCGGCCATAAGCAGATCGATCGGGTGACCCAGCTCAGTCTGCGCCCTCTGCCGTTCCAGTTTCCCACCAAGGACCTTCAGATGCACATCGCACAGGCTGCGCAGCTCTTCTTGTCCCACCCCTTCCTCCATCAATTCTTGTTCGGCGATAGAGAGCATCAGCGGGTCGACCTTCTGTAAGAAGTCAGCCGCCTCTGCTTCGACTAGTCCGGCTTCACTCTCTGTGGCAAGCGCTTTCAGCAGATGCTTCAATTCGTCTTTCGTCGTCATGACAATACCTCCTCGCTGGAAGGACGCGTGAAATGCAGAAGTCAGAATGAGAATGATAAATTGGCCGCGACCTCTCCCTAATCACTTATCCTTCCGTATTCATCATCCATCCTTCTTCCGATCGCCCCTGATCCCGATATTTACCTCTTGCACTGGGATGTCCTTGCCGCTCGCCCGCATCGCCTGCTGGGTCATATACACGAGGCCGGAGCAGCAAGGCACCTCCATGTGCACGATCGTCAGGCTCCGCACGTCTGCCCGGCGGAGAATCTCGGTCAGCTTCCGTTGGTGCGCTTGGAAGTCGTCGAGCTTCGGACAAGCCACGATCAGGGCCTTCCCCGGCAGGAAGTCCTGGTGGAACCCGGCGTAGGCGAAGGGCACGCAATCGGCAGCCAGCACCACGTCGGCTCCCTGCAGGAACGGCGCGCTAGGCGGCACTAACGTCAACTGCACGGGCCAATGGCTCAGCATAGACTGGAGCGCGGCTTCGGTTGGTTGCGGCTTGCTCGACTTCTCGATGATTTCGAACTGGCTCACCGTCGTCGAAGGGCAGCCACACGGCAGCGCAGGGACGTGTTCTTCTTCGGCGTGGGCATGTGCCAGCGCAGCCTCCTCATCGAACTCCTCCGCTTCTCTCTCCTCAATACTAATCGCTCCTTGTGGACACTCTCCCAGGCAAGCGCCTAGGCCATCGCAGTACTTGTCGCTGACCAGCCGGGCCTTGCCGTCGACGATCCGCAGCGCTCCTTCGACGCATGCCGGGATGCAAGCGCCGCAACCGTTGCACTTCTCCTCGTCGAATTTGACGATCTTCCTCAGCACAGTAGTGGTCATCTCATCCCTCCTCAGTAAGTATGAATGATGAAGGATGAATTACCCCCCCCAACATTCCGTTCCGCCTTCATCAAACGCACCATTTTGGCTTCATCGTTCTTCGCCGGCCATTAGTCGCTTCCATCTCTCCTCGCCGAGGCACTCGCGAGCGGAAGCGCACCAGTTGATGCAGGATGGCAACTGCTCCCGGTAGACTAGTTCCTTGCACTGATAGCAGCGCACCTTGGTCTCATCGGAGAAGATCTCCACCTCTGTATCGCAATTAGGACATCTCACTAGAAAGACGCGTAGGTTTCGGCTATCTTGGCCAGGACACTGGGCTCCCATTTCTGTCACCTCCGGATATCGCGGCTGTCACCGCCTGTTTCTAGGACAACTATACAAGAAAGCCAGGTGGTCTTGTATGATCTGGATCATGTTGAAGAAGATCTTGCAGGCTAGCCTGCAGTAGGTAATGGATCCAAGTGACGAGGCTTGCCTTGTCGCTCTTTCTCTCGGCGACGCACCGCACTGCTTCTTGGACAAGGAAGTAGCACGAGCGATCGCCCGCTTCGTGCGCGTTACGACGGCAGCCAAGGCACTGATTGTGCCATCCTGGCGATGCTCGATCAACCCGACCGCTACGTGCTGGTCATCTTGGTGGAGAAAATGGCTGCCAATCTGCAGGAGCACCAGACTTCTGTCGAGAAGCTGCCAAGAGCGCGGCTAAGTCACTCCGGTAAACCTCGCGCCTGTGCTTTACGCGAGGGATGACTACCGTCCGACCCGAATCGTTGACCTCGTAGAGCATCCGATAATCGCCCCTCTGATCCGATAGCTGTTCGCTAGTCCACGAAGCTTGGCGCTTTCGAAGGGTCGAGGGTTTTCCTGTAGCCCGAGAATGGCATCGTGCACCCGCTCCCAAGGCTGGCCGCGCAGCCGGTCGAGGTCTTTCTGCTGACCCGCTGTTTAGAGGCCAGGCGGACCATCGGCCAAGAGCCGCAGCTTCTTCTCATCGATGATCTCGATCTGGCCGCGGGTCGAGCGGATGATGCGCCCGCGGGCCAACCGACTCATTACCCGAATCGCAGTCTCAGTAGTGGTGCCGGCCATATCGGCGATCTCCTGGCGGGTAAAGGGCAGGGTAGGGCCGAGCTTGGCCTCCAACATGAGCAGCGTCCGTGCGAGGCGCTGCTCGGCGCGCTCGGCGGCGAGGTCCTTCAACCGGCCCGCGGCTTCGCGCAGCCGACTGCTCAAGATGCTGATAATGCGCAGGGCAATAGACGGATTCGTGCTAAGGAAGGAGATGAACTCATCTCTCTTAACGGCCAAAACGCGAAGACCATCCATGGCTTCCGCCGAGGCCGGGTAGGGCTTATCTTCGAAGACGGCGACCTCGCCAAACATCTCACCGGGGCCGAAGAAACCGATGATCACGTCCTTGCCCTGGGAGGAGTGCTTGACCACCTTGATCCGCCCCTCGGCGACGACGTAGAACCAGTCGGGAGGATCCCCTTCCCAGAAGACGAACTCGCCCGGCTCGACCTTATGCTCGACTGCAACGCGCGAAAGGGCCGCTAGCTCACGGTCGTCTAGCCCCGAGAAGATCAGCGAGTGCCTAAGCACTCCTATCTTGTCTCTTTCCTGCATCGTTTAGTCTCTCCCTCGCCGACCTAAACACGAAGACATAGAGGCACGGAGTTCTATACCTGCCGTTTCAGGACATTGCGCGCCGAATCGCCCTGAACGTCATTTATTATAATCATTGTCAGTCGAACCGTCCACTCATCTTAGCCCGTTGATTCGCATTTGTTCCTCTCGAAACCGGCTGAAGCCTCTAGTCCGACCACGGGTCCTGATTGTTTTTTGACCGGTATAGTCACGCGTGGGGGCAGGGCCTGCTGGTAGCTGATGGCTGGCAACTACTGCCGGTCAGCTGCCGCTTGACTTTGCAGTTGGCAGATGCTAGCATCAGCACAAATCTAGCGAACGTGGAGAGATTCTATGCCCGTCGAGGTTGTCGCCGAAAGGGCCGCAGAGCGTCTGCCCGAGGCTATCGAGTCCATCTTCGCCAAGTTCGCGCCTCGCAGCTTCAATGGCATGAAAGTCCTCGTAAAGCCCAACATCGTGGGGCCGTCGCCAGGTGATTCGGGAATCGTCACCCATCCGGAGGTCGTGCGGGCGGTGGTCGAGGCCTGCTTCGACAGGGGCGCCAAGGTTTTCGTGGGCGACAATCCTGGCGGCATCAACCGTAGCACTCAGCACACGGGAAAGGTCACGGGCATCCTCGACGCCTCTTTGGGCTGCTTCGTGCCCATCGCCGACCGGGTGGTAGAGGTACCGGCTAGGTCTGAGTTCGCCGACACCTTCGTCGTTTCCAGGCTAGTGCTGGAAGCGGACTACGTGATCAACCTGCCGCTCTTCAAGACCCACATGATGATGGGTCTTACCGGCGCATTGAAAAACACCTTCGGCTACATCGCCGGCGCCTGCAAGGCGCAACTGCATCTTAAAGCGCCGAGCCGCCGGGACTTCGCCGCTGTGCTGGCCGACGTCCATTCCGTGCGACCACCGAACCTGCACATTATGGACGCCCTGACAGTAATGGAGGGCAACGGACCCAGCGTTGGCGGCCACGTCCGACCCTACGGGTGGATCCTCGGCGCGACTGACGCGCTGGCCCTCGATACGACGATGGCCCGGTTGATGGCCTTTGACCCGCTGCAAGTACCTCTGTTCGTCGTGGCCAAGGAGCGGGGCATGGGGGCTTTCGATGCGGAAGATATCGCGCTGATCGGCAGTCCACCAGCGATCTCTGACTTCCGGCCGCCGACCACATATCAGGCGGTCTCCCGGGACGAGAAGATTGCCGTCTCGCAGCAAATCTATCCGGGTGACATGATGAGCGTGCGGGTGGTGACCAAGCCGCAACTCCAGCAGGAGAAGTGCCTGGCCTGTGGCGACTGTGAGACCAACTGCCCGCCGCAGGCCCTACACCTCGACCCGTTCCCGACAGTCGACGACAACTGCATCGCCTGCTACTGCTGTGTCGAGCTTTGCAGCGAAGGGGCACTGGAGGTGCCTGATATCGAGGCGTTTCAGAGGTACTAGGGAGCTACTAGAACCTAATAGCGCCTCCGCAAACGCTTAGGCACTGGCCGGTGACGTAGTCGGCAAGGTCGCTGACGAAGAATTCCATCACCTTGGCGACGTCGTCCGGTTCGGCCAGGCGGCCCAATGGTACACGGGCGATCGTTTCCTCTCTCGCTCCCGGCCTGGCATTGTAGGCAATCGCTTCGAGACGGCCGGTCCGAACGTAGGCTGGAGCTAGGCAGTTTACGGTGACGCCGTACGGCCCTAATTCCTGCGCGAGATATCTAGTATAGGCGATTACCCCGGCCTTGGCCGCACCATAAGAGGCGTACACGCCGCCCTGCTGCGCCTGCATGCCGGCTTGAGATGCCGTATTCACGATCCGGCCCCACCGCTGCTTTTTCATTGACTCCGCCACAGCTTGCGAGCAGTAGATGGTGCCCATCAGATTGCGGTCGAAGGTAGCCCGCAGGTCCTCTTCGGAGACAGAAGAGGCGAAGCTCTTGGCTACTTGGCCCGCGAGGCCGCCGGCGTTATTGATCAAGATGTCGATATGGCCGAACTCCGCCAGCACTTGCTGGACCATCTCGTTCACCTGGTCCTTCTTCCCCACATCAGCGGTGATACCTATGCTGCGCACGCCGAGGGCGCGCACCTCGTCCATCACCGTGGGTGCACTGATCTCCTCTCCAAACTCCTTGAAGGACTCCAGATTGATGTCGTTGATGACCACGTCGGCACCCAGACGCGCTAGCCGGAGGGCATGTGCCCGACCGATCGCCCTCGCGCCACCTGTGACCAACGCGACTTTTCCTTGCAGTTTCATCTGCGCCTCCGATTACGGAATGAACAGCACCTTGGCAGCCTCTTTGCGCACCGCCAGTTCAAAACCTTCCCGTGCCTCTGTGAGCGGCATCCGGTGGGTGATCATCGGCTCCACCCTCACCTGGCCCGAGGCCAGGAGAGCCAGCGATCGGCGCCAAGTCTCTGTATCACCCCCATAGGACCCGAGCAGCGACTTGGCGTTGCGCACAAATTCGGTAGGTTGGAACTCGGCTTTGCTAGGGTAGATGCCGATGAGGATTACCTTCCCACCTCGCCGTACCATGCTTAGCGCCTGGGCGATGTTTCCTGGAAAGCCAGAAGCTTCGAAGACGAAGTCGAAACCGGCGGCACCTCTGTCCTTCGTCAGCGCCATCGCCCGGCTCACCGGGTCCTCATGGTTCACGTCGATCAGGACGTCGGCGCCTAGTCGCCCCGCTATCTCAAGCCTTACCTTATCGGCGCTCGTCCCGGTCATCATCACCAGGCTTGGCCCTGCGGCCTTCAGACACTGAAGGGTCAGCAGGCCGATCGGGCCGGGACCAAGGATCGCCGCTGTTTGACCGGGTTTGATCCCCGATACGTCTACGGCATGTAATGCCACGGAGAGAGGTTCGCAAAGAGCGGCTGCTTCATAGTTCACGCCTTCGGGGATTCTGAATGTCTTGGCTGCAGCGGTCAGGCGGACATACTCAGCGAAGGCGCCGTCGGTGGCGAGGCCAAGGCCTTTTCGGTTGGCGCACAGCTCGGCCTGGCCGATTTGGCAGTACTCGCACTGGCCGCAGGGCATGCCGGGCATGGCCACGATGTGATCGCCCACCGACACCGTTCTGACCCGCGATCCGATCTCCACAACCTCGCCGGAAAACTCGTGTCCAAGGATGATCGGGACAGGAAGCCATTCGTAGTTCGGCGTCCATTCATAGACGTGGACGTCGCTGCCACAGAGGCTCCCGGCGTGGACCTTGACTAGGATATCGGTTTCGCCCACGCTCGGCACGGCGGCATCTTGGACCTCGATACCCTGTTCTCTCTTGGTCTTGACTACCGCTTTCATGTTTCCCACCTACCGGCTGATCATCTTGAAGAACGGCTCCTCGGTGCTAGTGGCTACGTCGATCACCGTCGGCCTCGTTGCCTTCAAGGCCTCCTTGATCACCAGGCCCAGCTCCTGCGGCTTGCTTACGTTCACGCCGTGGGCGCCAAAGCCACGAGCGATCTGGGCAAAGTCGGTCGGGATGAATTCGGTGGCGATAGTGCGTTCCCTTTGGCCGTCTCGTACCATGCCCAAGATTGAGTTGTTCATCACGACAAAGACCGCGGGCGCCTGATATTGCAATGCCGTCGAAAGGACATGCAGCTCCATGGCGAAACCACCATCGCCGACGACCGAGAGTACTGGCCTGTCCGGATTGAGGAGCTTAGCTGCCACTGCCGCCGGGGGCCCCCAACCCATGCCGGCGACGCCGCCAGGGCAGAACACAGTAGCGGCCGCTTTGCTCTGGAAGAAATGGCTCATCCAAAGACGGTTGTTACCTGCGTCCAATGTGATCATGGCGGACTCGTCGACGGCGTTCTCGATCTCCTTGACAATCCGCTGCGGCAGGATTGGCGAAGCGTCGGAGTGGCACTCGGGCGCGTCGAAGAAGCCGCCTTCTCGCTTCCTCTGTGCCAGCGCCTGCGCTCTCTCGTCGGCACCGGGGGCCTTTACACCACCCCGTTCCTTCATTATCCCCACGAGTTGACTCAGCACCAGCTTCAGGTCACCGATCAAACTCATCTCTACGGGATAGACCCAGCCTGCGTTCCTCGGGTCGACATCGATCTGCACGATCTTCTGACGGGAAGGATCGATCAAATGGGGACTCTCGTTCTTCGTATCACTGGGAGCGAGATGGCAGCCGGCGACAACAATGACGTCGGCCGAGGCGACTACGTCGTTGGCCACCTTCTGTCCGAAAGCACCCATCATCCCGAGCGCCAGAGGATGCACCTCGGCAATTGCGCTCTTCCCCTTGTAGCTAGTCGCCACCGGAGCGCCAAGGAACTCGGCAAGGGCGAGGACTTCTCCATGCGACTTAGACATGTGCACGCCATTGCCAGCGATGATCACCGGGCGCTCAGCGGTAAGGATCAGGGCCGCGGCCTCGGCAATTAGCTCCGCCGGAGGAACCGTGCGCGACTCCTTCAGATAGCCGGAACTATGGTAGATCTTGGGCACCCGGCTGGGGTTGATCTCTGCGGTTATGGCGCCGCTGCGCATTACGACGCAGGCCGGGCCGGGCCGTCCCACCGTAGCATGCTTGACAGCGAGCTGCACTCCTTGTACCGTCTCTTCTGGCGTCACAGCGTAGGTTGTGTACTTGCTCATCGATCGTAGGATGCCCTTGAGGTCGTAAGCACCATACTCGCCGGTGCCCACCTGATACGTGCCATGCTGACTGAACGTTCCTCCCTCCGAAGTATCGGTAAGGACGACCATCGGCGAACTCGCCAGATAAGCCTCGAGAATGCCAAAGCCGCCACTTGAAGCAATGAAGGCGCCTTGCCCCATTAGCACGGCTGGCTTCCCCGTTAGCCTGCCGTACATGTCGGCCATGCAGGCCGCCGCCTGCTCATGGCGGGCCAGCACGACCTTGATGCGGTCTTGCCTGCTGAAGAGCGAATCCCAGATCGGAATTGTGCCACCACCCGGAATGCCAAATACGTGATCGACGCCTGCCTCGATCAGGGCATCACAAATGCCCTCGCTGCCCCTTGTCATTGGCTCCCTCCTGTCATCTTAACGAATACAAGCAGCCGGCCATTGGTCGATGGCCGGCTCCTGTAAATGGCTCCCGTGCCCAGAGTGCGCACCCGGCAGCGCTTTACCCGCTCGCGCCGCTATGGCTACGATCACCACCGCCGGCGCCGAACCCTCTCGATAGTGTGGGTTCGGAGTGTCTAGCCGTGCGCATCCTAGCATCCGCTAGCGCCCCTGTCAAGTTTTGTTTCAGCTCCTATCAGCGGCGCAGGGGGCAACGTCTCTTGCCCAATCAAAGGCACGGGCGAAAACCCATGCCGCAGTTGGCGGCCCACTCAGTGGACCTCGAAAGGCTGGATGTAGACCAGCGTGTCGCCTACCCAGACCATGGCCTCGTATCTACCTACTGCTGGGATAAACGGCTCGCACCGGGTGGAGCTACCCGGTTGCAGGAACTGCGGCAGGATGGTCTTGGAGAGCGCCCACTTTTGTCCGTCCACATCATACAGTCCCAAGCCGGGTTGCACCGTCTTGATTACGCTGTAGGTAACGCAGATGAAATCTCCGCTGGAGAAAGCTGTGGTGGGTGTGGGCGATGTGGGCGAGGTGTTGACCGGTCTGCTGCCTCTCGGCACGCGCCCCAGCGTGATCGACGTAAAGTATGTCGCAAACACGGCGGCATCGGCCTGTCCAGAAACCGACGAAGACGTCGCCGTAGCCGCACTACTGGTCATTGACGATGCAGTCGTGACGGTGGCCGCCGGCGCCGCGGTGGTGACGGATGCCACAGTCGAGGTTGGGAGCGGCGTGTTCGTCGGGCTCACGGCTGCCGCGCTCCCAACGCCCGGGGCCTGCTGGCCTGTGGCCCCGAAGACTGGCGTGCTAGTGGCTGTGGGCGACGCGAAAGATATCGGACCACATCCCATCCCCAACAGCACGGCCATCAGACCAAGAATGATCGTCTTCACTAGGGTATTGTCGCTCTTCATTCCCTGACCTCCTGAACACTCGCTTGGCCAGTAACGGCCTTGACCGCTGCATTAAACTTGTCCTTCTACCTCCCATTCTATGGCTGGCATGCGCTGCTCAATATGAAGGAGTTCACATCCAGGTTGTGAAGTACCCCAGTTCTGCCTGCCGGCCCCGGCGACCCCTCGGCATGATTCTTGTGCAGCCGGCCAAGTACTGGCTTCAAAGGAGTGGGTAGAATGAAAGACGGCCTTTGGAGGTTAATGCTGCCTGCACTCGCGGTCGTATCAGCTTGTACTCAATCGCCATGGACGGCTCAGTCCCACGTGGTAGCCTCTTCGCCGAGGGAGGCCGGTCGGTACATAATCATGATCGGCGGGTGCAACGATTGCCATACGCCGTGCTGGGAGGATTCGGCAGGCAAGATGGCGACCTCGGAGTGGCTAACCAGGAACCCTGTGGGGTACCGAGGCCCTTGGGGCACGACCTACCCAGCCAACCTGCGCCTGTTCGCCCAACAAATCTCTGAAGATGCCTAGGTTAGCATGTTTCGGACGCGCACTGAGTGGCCTCCGATGCCTTGGGTTAACTACCACGACCTCGCCGGTCAGGACCTTCAGGCTGAGTATCGGTTCATCAAGGGCCTCGGACCGAAAGGCACGGCTGCGCCTGCCTGTCTCCCACCGGGCCAAGAACCTACGACCCCCTACATTCCCTTCGTCCCCCCAGACGCCTGGTCAGTAGAGCCACACTAAGAACGAGCAGTTCCCTCTCCTTCGGAGAGAGTCAGGGTGAGGATGTGTCTTTCAGCAGATAGTCCAAGCCGACCCCGGCGAAGTCTCGCATATCCTTCACTTCGCACGGGAGAGCAAGTCTTTCGAGGAAGCCCTCGATCAGTTCAGGGCGGACCACGACAACTGCCAGCCGGTACTCGCCAGAGCGCAGGACATCGAAGGCCGCTGTGAGACCACGATTGTGCTCGATCTCCAGCGGACCCAATTCGTCGACGATTAGCAGGTCGCAGGGTGTACTCGCGCTGACGATGGCGTTGGCCCATGCCAGTGCATCCTCGTCGAACTGATAGCCGAGCTCGTCTGGGCGGGGGTCGCGGTAGCGCGAGGCCAGGTGTCGGACATCCCCAGTGCGCAAATTAGCGATGTCAATGCCTGTCTTCTTCCCGTGTTCGAACTGCGCCGGGGACAATACGCCCGCCACGCTCCAGCCCTTGGCCCGCGCCAGATCGGCGAGGTGCTGGCAAGCCGTGGTCTTGCCGGCTTGGCGGCTGCCAGTCAGGACCACAACAGTCATCTGGGTGGCTTCCACCACGGTCGAGAGGTGATCCCTGAGCGGATCATCACTGCGGCGGTTACTAGGAGACCAGCGCCAAGAATTAACACAAGCGCGAGGCGAGAGAGGTAGGCCGAGCTGTGATCTACGATCACCCCGCTCAGGGCTACGTCACCGGCGTCCCCGGTCCACATCTCCACATGATGCCGGCCGTTGCCTAGCGCCTTTGCCACTGGAATGGAAACCCAATCCGCTTCGCCGGCATTCCGGAGGTCAACATAGGCCCGTCCTTGTGCGTCCTCGGGCAATGCGTTGGCGTCCCTGGATGACCCATCAATAGCGACGTACAGAATGCCGCCATTGTCGGCTTGCCGGGCGCGAAGTGTCAGCTCCGACCCCTCGAAAGTGAACGACAGCCGGTCGCCGGCATGCCGGCTGATCTGGTAAATATCTCGGTTAGAGGCGTCGCGCTCCTCCTGCCACGACCCCGCATAGCTGAGAGCCCAATGGTCCGCTGCGTGGTTGCCGCGGTAGACCACTGGCGGGGCGGTGGCCATCCGGCGGTAAGCGTCGTATACCGGGTGGGTCGTGAAGTCGGGGTCGACCATGCGGAAGTAGAAGTCTTGCTGATCCCGGTCCTCGTCGAAGACGGGTCGAAACTTCCAGAAGAACATCACGCCCATCCAAGGCCATTCGTTTTGCGCTCGTTCGTAGGCCTTGACGGTGTAGGTAGCCTGCTGGTCATCCGTGACGCGACCGTACGCCGGTTGCTCCGGGAAGTACTTGGGCAAGGCATTCCAACCTACCTCAGACATCCAGACTGCCTTGTTTGCATCGCCGTTGCGCACCATAATCTCGCGAATGAGCTGGGGGCGCGAGAAATTCGTGCGATCCTCAGACAGCCGTCGGTCTCCGGGGCCGGTCCATAGCCCGTAGCCCATCACCGACATAACGTCAAAGTAGTCCTTGGCGCCAGCGTCGTACATCTTCTGGAGAAACACGAGGTCGCTTTCCGCGCGGCCTTCCGGGGCGCCGAGAGTCGGCGCCAGACCGGCGGCGACGATGACCGCTTCGGGATCGGCCTCTTTGGCTCGACGGTAAGCCACTTTCAACAGTTCCGTGTAAGCGCGGGCGTCTACAGGCTGGTTTCCCCACTCCGGATAGGCGTTTGGCTCGTTCCAGATCTGGTAGTACTTGATCTTGCCCTTGTAGCGACTGACAAAGGCGTAGACGAAGTCGCCGTAGTCGGCGAGGTTGTCCGGTGGACGATTGTGGACGGTGTTGTCCTTGCGGGACCAATTTGGGGGATCGTCCAATCGGGCCAGAATGTTCAGCCCGTATTCCTGACAGAGATCGATGAAGCGATCGTACTTCTCCCAGGTGTTGTGACCGTAGCCGTCCTTATATTGCCCCTTGGCTGGGATTTCGATATCGGACCAGGGCATCTGCTGGCGGACCCAGCGAATCCCGGCGTCGCGAAGCATCTCCATGCTGCGGCGTAGCTTCCATTCGTCAACCTCCTGCTGAAAGGACGTGTTGGCACCGTAAGGGATGACGCCCGCGTAGTCGATAACCTCCATGTCTGCCGTTTGCACCGGACGTGACCCAAGTGACGATATTACGGCGACCACCTGATTCTTAAGAACTGTCTCCCCGGTCCAGTCTACGAGAAGACTGGACACGCCCGTACGCAAGGCCGGTGCACCGAAGAATAAGATGACGGCGATGCCCGTCAGCACGTACCACTTGAGTAAGCCGGGTTCCGGGCGGCGAATCTTCACGGCCGGATCTCCCAGACCGTCTCTCCAGCACAGCGCCAAGCCTCATTGCGAGGGTAGGGAAAATCTTCCGGCTGCAGTCCGGTCGTACGGGCCAGCCAAGCGCGATCGTTTTCGTCTAGGTCGTAGAGGCGGACGACGAAGACGCGTCCTCCTGACGCTCGCGTCTTAGCGATCTGGCCGGCAAGGTCTTGCTTCAGCCGGCCGGCATCCTTACCGGCCGCCAGCAGATAGTCGTCGACAATGCTCAACACTTCCCGATGGGCGAAGTAGGGCACGTAGGTGCTGGTCCAGTCCCAGCCCGGCGAAATCACAAGGTCGTTTGCGAACGTGTGGTCCTTCAGGCAAATCGCCTTCGCATAGTCATCGTTGTGAGCCAGGTCACTCCTTGGCACAATCGCCGTGCCCAGGTTGTACAGCGCGATAGCCGCAACCGTGGCGAAGAGAAAGCCACCAGCAAAGTGGCGAACTCGCGGCCGGTGCATGATGCCATTTGCCAGTGCCAGGCTGATGAGAAGGATGAGCGCCGGCCAGAGGCCGATCCAGAACTGGAGGTCCTCCGGTGCCCAGTAGGTGCCAAACACCGCATAGAGGGCCGTCCAGACAAGGCCCACAGCCACGAATCGGCGGCTCGGCAGCCGGCGCCAGCGTACCAGAACATAGACAACGCTACCACCTACAGCCAACAGGGTCACGAAGAAAGCGGTGGCGGCCAACACGTTCTGTGTCTCCAAGGAGCCGGACAGGAGGCGCTTGAAATCAGGGCCACTGCCGGAGTAAACAACGCTGCCGGCCAGCGTTTCGCTGGCCTGAAGCAGACTGCGCAAGCCGCCTTGACCCCATACTCCGAGGCGGGGCGCGGAAGACAGCCACTGCTCGAAGTCCTCGGGGGACCGAAAGCCATGCACCACCAGCCCAACGAAGGCATAGGATACGCTGACAATTCCCCCGATGGTCACAGCTATTGCGATCCAGGAGCGCCGAGGCACTCGCGCCAGCAACAAACCAACAACGAGCGCGGGCAGAAAGAGAACCGCCGTCGCGTGCGAAAGGATCGCCAGCGAGGAAAGGCCGCCGAGAGTCAATTCGAGACTCATACTGTGGCCCCTCGGCTCGGTCCGGGTCATGATCACGGCAAGGATCGCAAATGCGCCGGCCAGTAGGGCGTTGGCGATGATCTGGTCCTCGGACTCAGTGCTGTGGAACCAGTAGCCATAGCTAACGCCCAGGAGCAACGCCCCGCAAAGGCTGAGAGGCACCACGCCATGAATTCCTCCTCCCTCTCCGAGAGAAGGAAGAGTTCGCACCCCCTTTGGGAGATGGTTGAGCTGAGGATAGATCATCGTGGCCCCCAGCACCCAGTAGAGCCCTATGTAGAACGACGCCACACCTGACGCCCCCGCAATTGCGCTGAGCACTTGCATGGGCCGCAGGGCACCATCGCCGTAGCCAAAACCCTGCCAGAGCCGGTACCACGCCCAACCCCAGGCCGGGTACAGCAGATGCTCGGCCTGGAAGAACAACGGATTACTAGCATCACTCCGGGTAGTCAATAGGGCGAACGACATGCCGTCTGGGCTATTGCGCCGGGACAAAGTCAGCAGATAGGTCACCAGCAGAACGACGAAGAGGGCCACAGCGAACCCGGCGGCCGGCCAGAAAATGCAGCGCCCCTTTTCGTTTGCCATTGCCTGACGATCTGATATCACACCGAAGCCTTTTTCTCCTTCTACAGCCAGTCACCTTCATAATGTCGATCTATAGAAAGCGCGATAACCTCCAGTTCAAGAACCGATGGTGCCCGTTTTCAGCCCTGACTATCGCGCGCCGCACCAGAGTCAGTGATGGCTGATGGCTGATCGCTGCTTCCCCGAAGCCTTTCGTATAGCCTCTCGAGCCGCGGCACAATCGCCTCCCATTCGTACCGTTCCTGCACAAAACTTTGCGCCGCCTCGGTCATCGCAGCAGCTTTCTCTGGGTTGCGCAATAACTCCACCACGGCTTGGGCAAAGGCTGCCGGCTCGTCGGCGACGAGGAAGTACTGGTTTGGCGGTGCAGGAATGCCGTCGGCACCCATGGAAGTGGTCACTACCGGTACGCGGCAAGCCATCGCCTCTAGCAGCTTGAAGCGGACTCCTCCGCCGATACGCATCGGCACCACGTATACGGCGCTCTTCGCTAGTTCCGGCCGTATATCCGCCACATCGTCGCGCACGTTCACATTTGCCGAAGCCAGTCGCCGGATCACGATGGTCGGCCGGCGACCGATGATCTGCAGTCGGGACTCTGGCACCTCACGCTGCACCAGGGGAAAGATCTGCTGGCAGAACCAGGTCATGGCGTCGATGTTAGGACGATAGTCCATGCTGCCGACGAAAATGATCCGTTTCTCCTGCCCTTTCGACCCAGTTGAGAGGGTCGGCTCGTAGCCAGCGAAGAAGGCGCTGTCGATGCCGTTTGGCACCACTGACACTTCCAGTGCCGGGTCGAGCCGATGCAGCGCCAGGCGATCGACCTCCGAGACGGCCAGCACGGCGTTGGCAGCGCGGCAGGCTTGCCGTTCGAAACTTCGCAGCTTGTGCCACTGGATTAGGCTATAAACGGCGCCGAGCCATTTGCGCGGACTGCGTATGTCGGTCTCGAAGGCGCGCCGCTGCAAGACGTATTCGGCATTGTGATCGTCGAAGATGATCAACGGACGCCGGATTCCAGTTGGGCTAGAGCGTCCCCGGCGCCGCGGTATGGGGGCTTGTCCAGCGCTTCGCACTGGCAGGGAACAAGTCTCCGCAGTACGGGCCGTCCCGGAGCACGGGGTGGGGACAGGCCCCCGTGCTGCGGGTTGTAGGTTACCCAATAGACTCCTAATGCCTAATGCATAGCGCATCAACTCGATGCCCTCGACTTGGACGAAATCGTATTCGGCCGTGGCGAGCATGAACGACAGGCGCTTGGTGTACTCGATCGCATACAGACGCAATGCCATGTCGGGCCAGGGCGAGAAAAGAGTTGTAGCCGCGCGGGACAAATATGTCCGGTGTGGCGCGGGTACGACTTCAACCCGGCTACAGTACTCGAGCAAGTCACCTGCGGCCAGGGCTTCGGCGGTAGTAGAGGCAAACGAAAGCAGATCAACCTCGTGGTGGCGGGCGATCCGCTTGATCAGGTTGAGATTGCGGATCGTCGTACCTTTGTCGGGCTGGTACGGCACTTGCGGCGTCAGGAAAAGGATCTTCATCGTCGGGCCGCCTTGCGGTAGACTTCTAGCGTCTGCTCTACCGTAGTGTGCCAGGAGAACGAAGCTGCCTGTCGAAGACCGGCCGCCCGCAAATTCGACCGCAGCGTCTCGTCAGTCAAACCACGCCAGATGGCCTCGGCCAGGGCGACCTCGTCACGCGGGTCGACAGTCAGCGCTGCGTTTCCAACCACCTCTGGTAACGAAGAGGTGTTTGAGGACACCACCGGCGTCCCACAAGCCATCGCCTCGAGTGGCGGAAAGCCGAATCCCTCGTACAGCGAGGGAAAGACGAAAAGCCTTGCGGCGTTGTACAGGAAGACGAGATCGTCGGGGGTGACCTCCTCCAGCGAGATCACGTGGTCCATCAGCCGGAACTGCTCCACCACGCGGTAGACTTCGTCGTAGAGCCAGCCCCTCGCCCCGGCCAGCACGAGTTTGGGCCAGGAGCCGGGGGGCGGCTGAGGATCAGGAGACTGGGACCCGGCGCCCGTCCTCCAGCCCCCAGGCAGATCGGCCTCTTTCAGCAAGCGCCCATATGCCCGCAGCAAGGTCGTCAGATTCTTACGCGGCTCCACGGTGCCGACGAAAAGGATGAAGTCTCGCGGCAGACCTTCACGCGCCAAGTACCGGTCCACTTCCGCTTGGTCTGAGAGCGGCCTGAATCGCTCTTCAGCAGCGTGGTGGATCACAGTGACTCGGTCCGCGGGGACTCCCAAGAGTTGCTGCATATCTCTCTGCGTATTGTGCGAAACGGCGATAATTCCTTCGGCGCTCTCCACCGCACGCCGGATCTGGCCGTAGTATCGAGCACTATCAGGGGTTAAGATGCTAGGATAGAGTAGGAAGGCCAGATCGTGCACCGTGATCACTGCTGGGCAACGCCGTCGGAAGGGCGGGATGAAGTCCGGGCAGTGTAGAACATCAAGGCCCACCGTGGCCAGTTCGAGCGGCAGGGTCACCTGCTCCAGGCGGTGATGGCAGGGGGTCCAAAGCGACCGGCGGCGGACATGAGGGGCGTCAATGATGACGCCACGATCAACCCGGCTTTGAAAGACCGTGAATCTGTCCTCAGGGTCAAGTGCAGCCAGACCGCGAATCAACCGCACGGCATATTGACCTATGCCTCCTTGACGGTAGTAGTAGAGTCTGGCATCGATCCCGACGTGCACGGCTAGCTGATCCGAAACCATACGCGCCCCGTGGCCTCGCCGCTTCGCGTATAGTGTTGGAAATTGTCGAAAAGTACGTAAACGGCCCTGGCATCGGCGTTGTTGTGCTTCTGGATGCCCATTAGGCCACCCCGGCAGTCTTGTATCGTCTTCTCAAAGACAGCGGCCACCGGAAAGGCGATCAGCACCACCAGACCGATCAATAGCAGGATCACCAACTTGCCCTAATGGTTCCCCTTCATCTGCGCTTCGCTACCTATTTTGGTGCTAGCGTAACCTTCACTGACGCCAGGTCTTGTATGCTGCCATCCTTGGGGCTATGCGTGAACGCTTCAACGGTACCAGCCTGCGTCGTTGACACAGCGAACGTCACCTCGACCTTGTACGTGCCCCGTTCGGGTGCCCCGATTGTGGCCTGCGCAGGGCGCGTGGCCAACACCTTGCCCCCGGCATCCTTGACGACGATCACTAAGGCACCTTCGAATACTCTGGCAGTCCCCGAGACGACCAACGGACTCCTCACTGTCTCGCCAGACTTCGGGCTAGAGATAGTGATCGCCGGTTCTGTAACCCCTTTAGTCGGCGATGCTGCAGGTGGCTTCGGTGTTGCCGAGACCGCCAGCTTAGTCGGCGTGAATAGAGGTAATGATACCTTCGCCGTTGGGGTTTCCACTGATTGTGAGGCGACTACGTCACAGCCGGTGACGAACATAAGAATAGACAGCAGTAGGCATACCCTTGACCTCAAACCTCTCCCCTCCCGACTAGCTGGTGTCGCTATAGGTCCGCGGCGACGGACCCTGGTTCAGTGATTCTACCTCAGGTCACACCATCAAAGCAAGCCGTCAGTTCATGGGACTCATTCGCCTTTAGTAGGCTGGTGCGCCTGGTCTTCCGGCGGTTCCGAGGGGACCGGCTGGCCTGTCGATGAAGAGCACGCGGTGGGCTCAGGCCTTGTGGTTGGGGAAGGCGCCGCGGTGTTTGAGATTACCATTACCGGTGAAACCACCTGCGCCATGGGGCTCCCCGTCGCTGTCGGGGCCAGAGTCGACTTCGCTAGTGTAGAAGAAGTGCCCATGACTACCGTCGCAGACGACGACACGCCCGTTGGCATCGACGGTATCGATGAAACGGGCGTGGTGATGGCTGTCGCCGTAGTCACCGTGGACGACGTGATTACGGGCGTGGCGGTAGGCGACGAGCGCTCTGGCGTCGTCGGCGAAGACGGTATCAGCACCTTCGTCGGCGTCGGGCTCGGCACCACCGTAGCCGGAATAGCTGATCGAGTAGCCACTAGGTAGTCTACGCTCGTATCAAAAAGCGCCCAGTAGTTGTCGTTGTGGTTATCTCCTTCGCCGCTCATCCAAAAGCCAAAATAGACCCGATCGCCGTTAGCTGCCCACACCGCACCCACATTTCCCTGTTCGTCGGTGACCGTCGCCCAGACACGGCCAGATGCCTGGACCGGCTGGCGGTAGAGCGTGTCTTTAGCTAGTACCACCTCACCTAACAGACGATCGGCCAGCGGGTTGTCGTGAGTCAGAGTAATGCTCTTGCCATAGACGGTGCGAGCCGGATTTCCAGGATCGTAGATCCGACCGAGCCCCAGTCTAGCCACCAGATTTGGGTGCCCCAGCAGGACCGGGACCTTCGCGCCTGCAATCTGGTCGAGGTTCTCTTTCGGTTCATTTCCTGCAAGGTACCCAATGACCAATAAGTCGTATCCGCTCAGGTCGAAGCCCTGCTTCTTACCGGCATCGATTTCGGTGACGGCAAACCCCCGTGCCTCTAGGTGCCTCGGCCAGTCGCCTGTGTAGAATGCTGCCGAGTCGCCTCGGATATAGGCTACTCGAAGCTGAGGCGTGGGAGACGGCGCAGGTGTTGGTCTGGCCGAAGGAACGATGTTGATGCTCCTGGCCAGCAAGGTCCGCGGCTGTGTTCCTGCCGTACCATTAACCTTCACCAAGAGACCCTCGCTGATATCCTCCAATGAAGCAGAAGCGCCATTGGGAAAGAAAATAGCCGTCTGCCGGCCTAGGATGTCTAGAGCAATGCTCCAGACTGCACCATCGTCAGCCCGGAGATCAATAGTTCGCGCACTCCTCGACACGGCCACGACAACACCAGAGACCTCTAAGCCGGCCGATGGCGTAACTGTAGGTGCAGTTTGCAGACCCACAGCCTGCCATTTCAGGCCACCGTCTGTGCTGCGGTACAAAGCACCGCGTGCCGTAGCGTAAATGGTTTTCCCGTCTTTTGCCATCGCTGCCGAAGATATTTCTCCGCCGCCGGTATCTCCGGCTAGCGACCACGATGCTCCATTGTCAGTGCTGCGGTAGAGCGCTCGACCAGACCGGCTACCATCCAAGCCAGTAAGGGCGAGGCTCACCTTCGGTCCGACGATGACCTGTCGGACCGGCGCCGGCGGCAGCCCTGCCGCGCTCAGCATCCAACTGTCTCCTCCATCGGTGCTCTTGAAGATCCCTTTCTCTTGCGTGCCAGCGTAAAGGGTTGCGGCGGACGGTTCGAAGGTCATAGATAGCACCGGCCCCAACTCTGCTCCGGACCTTCTCCAGGATGCTCCTCCATCAGAGCTAATCAAAACTCCACTATCGGTACCAGCGTAGATTACTCCCGAATTCGGGTGCACAGCCAGAGCGCGAATCTTGATTCCGACCGGCATGGGCGCTAGCTTCTGCCACGTCGCTCCGGCGTCGCCCGTCTTAAAGAGCGTCCCGTCGGCCAGTGCCACATAGAGCATCGAGTGGTTGCGAGGGTCTACCACTATCGCGACCACAGGGCCCGTGCCGCTGTCTCCCAGAGGCAAGGCTTTGCTGATTGAGTACCAGTTCTCGCCGCCATCGCTGCTGCGATACACGCCCCGGTTTCCGACGAGGTAGAGGATGTTTGAAATCTGTGGGTCGACCACAAGCCCGGTGCTGCCGAGGGCATCTTCTGGCAGCCCCGCGCCGATTCGCTGCCAGAAGTTCCCGGCATCCCTCGACTTGCATAGGGCGCCATCGCTAGTGGCGAGATAAACAACCGCCGGTTCTTGCGGGTCTACCGTGACCCATAAGGACACCACTGCATCTGTCGGCTTGGCAGTGGGCGTAGGGTTGGCCGACGCCGGCGTAGCCGACGCTGCAGGCGTGGCGGCAGTAGGACTAGGAACCCCGGGCGAGAACGCCGAGCCTGGGCTCGGCAGAGCGATAGGAGTGGCAGGGGCGGTTGGAGCGGTAGTCACTTGCTCGGCAATCCAGACCGGGGCTGAGGCGTCGGCGACGAGCGAGCGCTGCTTGCGATCCTCCACGCCAATGATGGCAATGCTGGGCGATCCCGCAGCAGTGATACTGACGGACGACCCATCGCTAATACCTGCTGAGCCGATCTCCTCGTAGGCCACCACCTGACCGTCTGGTGACCATGTGGCCCCCGCACCATCAGTCAGCTTCCTCTCTTTCGCATCGGTCACCGTCAACACCCAGACGCTGCGGCGATTCCCATCCACTCTGTCGAATAGCAGCAGCTTGCCATCAGGGGACCAGCGAGGATTCTCGCCGTCGGCGGTCAGCCGACGCAGCTCCTGGCCATTGGCACTAATGACGAAAATGCCGCCCTGTGCTCTCGCCCCGCCACCCACTTGTCCGACGGTCTGCCCTTGGACAAAGGCAAGCATCTTTCCATCCGGCGACCAGACTGGGTTGTGGCCATCAATGGCAATCCTTTGACGCCCCTTGCCATCGAATTCGCTAATCCAGATGCCCTGCTCGGCCCCGGACTTCGCGTAGACTAATCTCTGGCCGACCAGGGTCAAGTCAGGGGTATCTGCCACGTTGCTCTCGATGAGAGTCGGACTGGCTCCCGCACGGGCCTCCACTGACCACATCTCGGCGCCATTCGGCTGATCCGGAGCCCCGGTTAGGTACACCAGATACCGGCCATCCGGGGACCATCGGAAGGTGGTTACCTCCTTGGCCAAGACCAAGGGACTTTGACCCTCACCCGGGATCAGTTTCAGTGCCGCCCCGGCCGCTGTCTCGGACAAGTAAGCCACCATCTTGCCACTGGGCGACCAAGCATGGACACGCACTTTCTCGCCCTGTGTCAGCCGCTTCTGCTCCGTCCCATCGACGTTCATTGTCCATAGGTCGCCGTTACGCAAGAAACCGATCCGATCGACCAACCAGGTTGGACTCGTCACGCCACCGGTGGTGAAACGGATCACCAGGGGCGAGCTCATCCTGTTCCCTTTCGTGTCCTTCACCGTAGGCTTGATGGTAACCGTATACGGAGTACGGGGATCCAGCCCTCCGATCGGCTCAATCACCAGCTTGTTGCCTTCCCAGTTGAGCGAGGCCTTGGTCTCAGGTTCGATGCTTAGGGCAGTCTCTACCGTCTGTCTATCAACCTCACGGTTGAATTCCACTTCGATCTTGCTCGTGGGCGGCACGTCGGTTTGCTGATCGAATGGTCCGGAGGCACTAGCAAAGACCTGCCGTGCCTCGTTCATACCTCGGAACAGTGTAGTGAACACAAGGATCAGACCAATAGTTACCACGGACAGTCCGGCAATCTCGACCAAAGGCTTCCAGAAGGAGCGACGACCAGTCCTCCACGGCTGCTCAGTGGGCAACTGAGAGAGAACTCGATAACGCAAGGATGGAGGCGGGATCTGGTAGGGCAAATCCCTAATGCTTTGGCCAATGTGCTCGTAGGCAGCCAACGTCGCCCGACATGCTGCACACTGCTCGAGATGTTGTTCGACTTCCACCGCTCGGGTTCGGTCAAGCTCGCCGTCTCGGAAGGCCGAAAGCAATCGGGGATCACACTTCACGGGATACCACCTCCCACGCGTGTGGCCGCCAGATAGCGTGCCTTGAAGGCCTCACGCGCCCTGAACATGAGGGATTTCAGCGCGGACGGTGAGATCTCCATGATCTCTGCGATTTGCGAACAGGGTAAGTCCTGATACTCGCGCAAGATCAAGCATTGTCGATATCTCGGCGGCAACTTGCAGAGCACCTCCTGCACGAACTGGGCGTCCTCCTTTCGGAGTAGCTCTTGTTCGGGATTGTCGGGAGCGACCTGCTTGGGGTGGAAGACTTTGGTGAATGTTTCCCAAGGCTGCCAGGTCAGGATCTTCTTCCGTCGCAAGGCATCAATACAGGTATTTGTCGCAATACGATAGAGCCAGGCAGACAAATTGAGGTCGGAAGGAGTCTTGGCCAGCGCCACATAGGCTTTGATAAAAGCCTCCTGGGTGAGATCGCTTGCTTCCTCTGGATCACCGATCATGCGGAGGACGTAATTGTAGATCGGGCGTTGGTACTGGTCGAAGATCGCCTCGAAGGCCGTATGATCTCCTTCACGCGCTCTATGCATGATCGAGACCTCGGTCACGACCATTCACTGCCTCCATATTTGTCTACCTCTTTTCAAACGAACGAGGAAGCGGAAGGTTTCGCGAGCGATAGCCATCAGCCACCAATCATCGGGCTCACCGCCCGGCATAGCGTGCGATCATCAGGGGTGAACACAGTCGGCGCCAGTTCCTGTACGGGCGGTTCGCGAACCGCCCGTACAGGATTCAGACGGTTCTGCCCTCTCCAACAGCCTCAGCTTCGGTGAGCCGCCGGATAGAAGTTTCCCGAGGGCAATGGGAGTACGAGTGTTGCTGAGCAGTAGGTCATCAGTCTGGGACCGAAATGAATCGCCTATTCGAGTATCCGCGATTCGATCTCCGAGCGTGAACGGCCCTCTGTCAAGCGGCAAATCCTGATGCCATTGCCGGCTGATCCCCTTCCGCGAGCGGTACGCGAACCGTCCCCCAACAGCCAACATCTGATGCCAATTGGCTGAGAGGTGATGGCTGTGCTGTCAGCTAGCGTGCCGATGCCCGAGATTCCTCCTGCAGCATCGAAGAGACCTCGCTGAGCACCCGCTCAGCGACCTGCGACTTGAGCAGCAAAGGCAGGGACTCGATCTCCCCCGACCGTTTGATCAGGGTGACCCGGTTCGTATCGACGGCGAACCCGGAATCGCTGGCGGTAATATCGTTAGCCACGATCATATCGAGGTTCTTTCTACGTAGCTTGTCGACGGCATTGGTGATGATGTCATCGCTCTCAGCAGCAAAACCAACTACCACCTTCGGCCCTTTCTCCGGCCTGCCAGCCATGATTTCACCGACCTCGGCAAGAATGTCGGGATTCTTCTCTAGTTCGAGCGTCAGTCTGGCTTCGGTCTTCTTGACCTTCTGCGTCTGGACCTGAGCCGGGCGGAAATCGGCCACCGCCGCGGTCATAATCAGCGCATCGCTACCCTGGATGGCAGCGAGCACGGCATCCCGCATTTGAACCGCGGTCTGTACATGCACCGTACGCACGCAAACGGGATCCGGAAGCGCGGTCGGCGCGGCAATGAGGGTCACACTGGCACCTCGGTCGCGAGCCGCCTCAGCGATGGCGTAGCCCATCTTGCCCGTGGATCGGTTGGTGACCAGCCGTGCCGGATCGATCGGCTCCTGAGTTCCCCCCGCGGTAACCACTAGGCGCCGACCAGCCAGATCACCGGTGCGACCGAGCACCTGGCGAATAGTCCCGATGATATCGCAGATTTCCGGCAAGCGCCCGCGCCCCACCGCTCCAGACGCGAGCCGGCCGTACGAGGGTTCCATGATAGTAAAGCCTCGTCGCCGCAACTTCTCGATGTTTTCCTGCGTAACCGTGTTCTCGTACATGTTGTAGTTCATTGCTGGTACGACTAGAACAGGAGCCCGCGTGGCCAGCACGGTACAAGTGAGGCTGTCATCGGCGATGCCGTTGGCCATTTTGGCGATGACATTGGCCGTGGCAGGAGCTACGGTCACAATGTTTGCGCGCTCGGCCAAGCCGACATGCTCGACCGACATCTCCGACTGCAATTCAAACAGATCGAAGACTACGGGACGATGAGTGAGTGCCTGGAAGGAGAGTGGCGCAATAAACTCCAGTGCAGACTTGGTCATGATCACGTCGACCGCAGCTCCAGCCTGCGTCAACTGGCTGGCGATTTCCACTGCTTTGTACGCTGCGATACTTCCCGTCACGCCAAGGACGACGGATCTGCCTTCAAGCATCCTGTGCACCTCCTGTTCCTGTTTGGCCCCGTGGCTTCTCATTCAACTCGTAGATCATCTTCAATCCGATCAAGGTCAGATCCTGGTCAACGACGTCGATCGCCGACGTCTCCTTTGCGATCATCTCGGCCAGTCCTCCCGTGGCGACTACTCGCGCCACACCCTCCAATTCCCGCTTGAACCGCGCGACCAGGCCCTCTACTAGACTCACATAGCCGAAGATAATGCCCGACTGCAATCCCGCGACCGTGTTCTTGCCAATCGCGCGGGCCGGCCGGGCTAGCTCTACGCGCCACAGCCGGGCTGCCCGTTGGAATAGCGCCTCTGAGGCGATGCCAATACCCGGGGCAATGGCCCCACCAATGTAGTCTCCTTCCTTAGACACGGCGTCGAAGGTCGTCGCTGTGCCAAAGTCGATGACGACTAGTGGCCCACCATATAAGCGGTAAGCGGCTGCGGCATTGACGATACGGTCCGCCCCCACTTCTCTGGGATTGTCGAAGAGGATGCGCACACCAGTCCGAATGCCGGCACCCACTACTAGTGGGACGGTGTTGAAGTAGCGACGGCACAATTCCTCGAAGACGGGGGTGAGCGGCGGCACCACGCTGGACAGAATAGCGTGGTCTACACCAGACAATGCCAACCCCTTGTGCGGGAAGAGGTTCATTAAGAGCACCGCGTACTCGTCGGCCATCTTGTTCACGTCGGTGCCGATGCGCCAGGTGGCGCGGAGCTTCTCGCTGTCAAAAACGCCGACGACAATGTTGGTGTTCCCGATGTCGATAACTAGAAGCATCGCGGTGCCTCCTTCTGAACTCGATGAAGCGTGGGATGGCGACTTATTGCGCTTCCTGCCCTGGGCATTGATCGCCCAAGACCTACGGAATGCGTTCAACACAAAGACATGGACACTCAGAGAATTCGACCATGCTGTCTATGCGCAGTCTGGTGAGTATGGCGATTATAGAGCAGAGAACGGATAAGGGTCAAATTGGCGGAGTCGTGGGGTTCGCAGCAAGCGCCCCAGCAAGGGCCAGACCGCTGTCAACGTCTCTAACTTCGCAGCCGTCCCCCTGCATCGCCCGACCCTTCCCCCCAACTACCTCTATTATTTGCTTAGAATGCCCTTTCGAGAGTCAGAGGAATGCCTAAATAGCAGGCGAGTGGGCAAAGGCGTTTGCTTTGCCCTCCTTTCTACATTATAATCACTGCACAGGACTGTCATGAGGCGTCACGGTAGGGGACGGGACCGTCGCCTTTTTCGCCCAAGGCGATGGCAGCAGGGTTGGAAGACGATGAGCGCAATATCGCGTTTCGAAGGCCTGGTCGAACGGATTATGGAAGGCGGATTGACAAAGCTGCTCCGTGATCAGCTTCATCCTGCCGAACTGGCTAAGAAGCTGGGGAGAGCGATGGAGGACGGTCAGCGCGTAGGCGTGGGAAAAGTCTACGTACCCAACGACTACACGGTACAGCTGAGCCCAGAGGACTTTGGTACCTACGAGCCCTACCGTGCGAGCTTTGAACGCGAGTTTGCGCAGTATCTCGTGGAGCTGGCTAGGGAGAGACACTTCACCCTGCCCAGCCGCCCTATTGTACGGCTCTTGGCAGACGATAGTGTCCCAAAGCGACAGGTGCGAGTGGCAACACACCTAGTGGAACCTGGCAAGATCTCGGTTAGCTCTCTGGACGAGACCTTGAGCGGGCATACCGCCCGCCTGGATCTGCTATCGCTGGATAGTGCTCAGATCCAGCAGGCCTGGCTTAGCTACGAGGCAGGGGGCATGGAACCGGAACGCGTGTTGATCGATCATCTGCCGTATACCCTTGGTCGAGCGCTCGATAACGATCTGGTGCTCGAAGATCGCAGGGTCTCCCGGCATCATGCTCAGATCAAGGAGATCCGGCGCCGTCTCTGTGTCTTCGATCTGGAAAGTACCAATGGCACCTTCGTAAACCGGACGCGCGTCAAGGAGTGTGTCCTCAACGACGGCGATGTCCTCTCGCTCGGCGGATGCGAGCTGACTTTTCGACTCCGTGGTGGACGGTGAGCGTAGATACCAGCATCTTCTTTCTCCGCATCGTAGTCATTGCTCTGGTCTATCTCTTTCTCGCGCAAGTGCTGATCGTACTACGCCGCGACCTGCGGCGCGCCACCGAGAGGCCGAGATGGGCGAAAGGTCCCGTCGCGTGTCTGGTCGTGCAGGACGCGGGTCAGACCAAGTTGCCGGCGAACGAGGTGTTCACGCTTGCAGAGATCAACACGATAGGCCGTGCTTCTACGAATTCCATTGTCCTCGACGACGATTTCGTGTCTGCCGAGCACGCATTACTTTCGCATCGCCAATCTCAGTGGTGGATCGAAGACTTGGATAGTACCAATGGTACGCTGGTCAATAGGCGCCTCATCGATCGTCCAACGCTGATCTCCCCGGGAGATGTCTTGCAAATTGGCAGAGTGAAGCTTAAGCTAGAGAAGGTACAAGGTGCTTCGTGAAGTTCCTCGTCCTTGTTTGCGCCTAGTGGAGTTCTTCCTCATACTAACCCCCTGTGCGGCCGTAGCGACTGGCATCGCGCTAATGTCCTTGGCGTCTGACGGGCGGCTCGCAATAGGTGCACTGCAGCACGCCTTTTGCTTCATTGCCCTGGCCCTGGCAGCACACGTCCTCCTGTCGATTGGCGGATTCCGAGGCGACCAGCTGCTGCTCCCGTTAGTGATCGCCATAGCCGGCCTGGGGTTTCTTGCCGTGTACCGGTTGGTCTCGCCTGCAACCGCGACCCGGCAGCTGATCTGGCTAAGCCTTGGCGTGGCTCTGATGCTCGCCGTATTGGTGCTGTTGCGGGACCCTGGCTGGCTTCGCCGGTACAAATACACCTGGGCGATCGTTGGGCTGATGGTTGTGGCCGTCACGCTCGTGATCGGACGTGATACTAACAATAGTGGCGCGAGGCTCTGGTTAGGATGGGGGCAGTATCAGTATCAGCCCTCGGAGATCCTTAAGGTGCTACTGGTGGTGTTTTTCGCTGGCTACCTGTACGAGTACCGGGAGGTTATCACCTTCGGTCGGTGGAGGCTTGGCCCGTTGACCCTGCCACCGCTGCCTTATCTACTACCGCTCGTCGTCATGTGGAGTCTGGCCTTACTTGTGCTGATCGTGCAGAAAGATCTGGGCGCCGCACTCCTGTTCTTCGGGATCTTCATCGCCATGCTCTATGTAGCGAGCGCGAGAGCCTCCTTCGCCTTGTTCGGCTTGCTTGCCTTTGCGGTAGGCGCGGGCATTGGCTACCGATTTATTGATGTGGTGCAGCGCCGGGTGGATATTTGGCTTGATCCATGGTCGAAATCGGCCACCTCTGGCTATCAGATCATTCAAGGTCTCGTCGCTTTGGCCTCTGGCGGCGTTTTTGGCACCGGGCTGGGTTACGGTCGCCCGGATCTGATCCCCGCGGCCTACACCGACTTTGTCTTTGCGGCGATCGGCGAGGAGTTGGGCGTACTGGGCACGTTGGCGGTCTTGGCATTGTTCATGCTTGTTGTCTACCGTGGGTACCGGATCGCGGCCATGGCCAGCAATGGCTTTGACCAACTCCTCGCGACAGGGCTGACTACCGTGATAGCGCTTCAGGCAATAGTCATTTTGGGCGGCAACTTGAGAATGATCCCGTTGACCGGGATCACGCTGCCCTTCATGAGCTACGGTGGCAGCTCTCTCTTGACCAATTTCTTGATCGTTGGCATACTACTGCGGATCTCTGGTCGGGAGGCATATGGCTGAACGCGCTAAGCAGCGTGGCGACTCACCAGATGGCTGGGAAGAGGGCGCGGCAGTGGTGCCTCTAACCGTGGCCGGCGTTGATGAACTGCGGATCTCGTGGTGGTCACCGCTGGGCCGCCCGGAGATCGCCCGCTACGCCAGGCGCTTTCCCGATCTTGTTTGGCGGGTCCGCGGGGAACGTGACTTCGTAATTGGGGGGCTATGGCGCGGCCGGCCAGAGATCGGGCTACTGGTCTATCTGAGCGCAAATCGGCATAGGGCTCCTCTCTTGGCAAGACTGCTCGAATCGTTTCGCCAGCGGGGGGTGAGAGCGGTGATTCTCTCCGATAGCGAAGTAGGCGAGCGACTCAAGTGGTACCTCGAGAATGGTTGGCGGCTCTTCGAGGAGATCGTTGTCTACGAACGGCCGCATTGCCGACCGATTGGCGTGAAGACTGGCGAACTGGAGATCACGCCCTTCCGTATGGAAGAACTAGACAAGCTCATGGCTGTTGACCGTGCCGCCTTTCCTTGGCTGTGGTGGAATGACCGAGAAGACTTCCAGACCTACGTTTCCGCTGGCGATGTGTCGTGCTACGTAGCGAAGCTGGGACAAGAGATGGTCGGTTACGTTAGCTTCACGGTCCATGACCGCCAAGGACACCTTGACCGGATCGCAGTGCTGCCGGGCTTTCAGGGGCACGGCTACGGCACGGAGCTGCTGTCTGTGGCAATAGACTCGATGGCCAGCGCCGGGGCGAGGAAGGTCAGCCTGACGACCCAAATCAACAACCGGCGATCCCAGGCCCTGTACGAGAAGTACGGCTTTCGGCGGGCCAGAGGGTCCCAGCGATTATACGGAGTCTGGCTGAACAGTAGAAGGACCGGCACTTGAGGGTTGTCGACCTGATCAGCAAGAAGAAGAGGGGTGAAGCTTTGACCGGGGCGGAGGTGCGCTTCTTGGTTGAAGGCTTCGCCAGCGGTGTCATTCCAGACTATCAAATGGCTGCTTGGTTGATGGCCGTTTGCTTTCAGGGTTTGGGCGACGAGGAGACCAAACAGTTGACGGCATCAATGGTCGCGAGTGGCTCCACCCTGGACCTTTTCCGTATTGCCCCTCGCGCCGTGGACAAACACGGCACCGGTGGCGTGGGCGACAAGACGACGTTGGTGGTGGCACCGCTGGTGGCTTCGTTAGGGGTGCCAGTGGCGAAGATGTCGGGGCGAGGTCTTGGGC
>Ga0315298_1002428_pt1 | contig 31611 bp, 26 predicted proteins | sample WHS_1_MG_FD_203077 | JGI IMG/M metagenome (GOLD analysis project Ga0315298, IMG submission 203077) | Extremophilic microbial mat communities from Washburn Hot Springs, YNP, Wyoming, USA - WHS_1_MG | ecosystem: Environmental > Aquatic > Thermal springs > Hot (42-90C) | place: USA: Wyoming... | reverse complement strand
CACTGAGCCCTTCGTCCTTCTTCCCACGCTTGGCCAAAAACTCCTTGGCAACCTGAGGGAAAAGCACGTACGAGAGAACATCCTCCTCACTCTTAGCCAAATCGCCGATCTCCGCCTTGGCCTTCTCGAACTCCGGCTCCAGGAGATCGGCGGGCCGACAGTCGATGGGCTCCTCGCCCGCGAGAACCATCTTCTTCACTTCTGGGTCCACAGGCGCCGGAGTCCTGCCGTACATTCCCTTGACCAGGTTCTTCACCTCTTTGGGCACCATCTTGTAGCGCTCGCCAAGCAGTACATTCAAGACCGCCTGGGTGCCCACGATCTGGCTGGACGGGGTCACCAACGGGGGATACCCAAGCTCAGCGCGGACCCTCGGGACCTCTTTGAGAACGTCGGGCAGCTTGTCCTCCTGGCCCTGCTCTCGAAGCTGGTTCACCAGATTGGAGATCATGCCGCCGGGGATCTGGAACTGCAGGACGTCAGTGTCAACCCCGAAGGCACCCATCTCGAACTGGGAGTACTTCTTCCTGACCTTTGCGAAGTACTTACCAATCTCGGAAAGCTTTGCGATGTCCAGGCCCGTTGCCCGGTTCGTGGCGGCGAGCGCGGCGACGATCGTCTCGGTAGGCGGCTGCGACGTGCCCAGGGACATGCTGGAGATGGCGCAATCCAGCAGGTCGATCCCCGCCTCGGCGGCTTTGAAGTAGGCCATCGACGCCATTCCGCTGGTGTAGTGGCAGTGCATGGAGATGGGCACATCCGTCTCGGCCTTCAGCCGTGAGACCAGCTCGTAGGCATCCACGGGGGAGATCAGTCCAGCCATGTCCTTGATGCAGATGGAGTCGGCTCCGATCTGCAGCAGCTCCTTGGCCATCTTGACGAAGCCCTCGTTGCTGTGAACGGGGCTGAGGGTGTAGCAGACGGTCGCTTGAACATGGCCGCCATACTTCTTGGTGGCCCGGATAGCGGGCTCCATGTTCCGGATGTCGTTGAGGGCGTCGAAGATGCGGAACACATCCATGCCGTTGTCCACCGCCCTGGCAACGAACCTCTCCACGATGTCGTCGGCATAGTGGCGGTAGCCCACGATGTTCTGGCCTCGCAGCAGCATCTGCAGGCGGGTCTTGGGCATCCTTTTCCTCATAACCCGCAGCCGCTCCCAGGGATCCTCGTTCAGGAAGCGCATGCAGGCGTCGAAGGTGGCCCCTCCCCACACCTCGAGCGACCAGTAGCCGACCTCATCCAGCATCTCCATGGCGGGGATCATATCTTCGATCCTCATGCGGGTAGCCAGGAGCGACTGGTGGCTGTCACGGAGGACTGTCTCGGTGATCCCAAGGGGCTTGGTCTGAAGCTGGGCCATGTCTCCCTCCCTCTACTCCGTCGCGGCCGAAGGGCCGCCGCAGTCATGGACCTCGGAGCCTCAGTCGAGACGCAACCCGGCTGCGTCTGCTGGAGGCCGCTCAGCCGCGCGCCGAAGGGGAGACTGGGCAGGCCTGGTTGGAGGTGTCATTCCGCTCCCGATGCGGGCTTCGGCTCGGCGCTGAGCTTAGCTGAAGTGTAAGCCAAGGCCAAAGTGCAGTCAATAACAACGCCGCAACAGCCGGAGCCGCGGGCTCAGGCCATCGCTCGATCCATGGCCTCTTCCAGGGTGCGAGCGCTGAGCACCTCCATGTCCGCAGCGTGTGGCAGCCGGGGCGAGCAGGGTACCAGGCAGCGCTTGAACCCCAGCTTCGCCGCCTCCCGCAGCCGCTGCTCCAGATGCCCCACACCTCTCACCTCTCCCGACAGGCCAACCTCCCCCATCACCGCGAGCTCGGGATCGATGGGGCTGTCGCGAAGGCTCGACGCTATGGCCAGCGCCACACCGAGATCGGCGGCGGGCTCCTCGATCCTGAGCCCTCCAACCACATTCACGTAGATGTCCTGATCATACAGCTTGAGGCCCAGCCTCTTGGAAAGCACAGCGGTGAGGAGCAGCACCCTACCCAGCTCGACACCGTTCGCCATCCGCCGCGGCATATGGGATGGCGAGAAGCTGGTGAGTGCCTGGATCTCCGCCAGGAGGGCGCGAGTCCCCTCGATGGTGACCACAACAGCGGTCCCACTTCGCATCAGGGTACGATCCGCCAGGAAGGCAGCGGATGGGTTGGGAACCTCCAGCATCCCCTCCTCGTGCATCTCGAAGACTCCAACCTCATGGGTGGAGCCGAAGCGGTTCTTCACGCTCCGAAGTAGTCGGTAGGTGTGGTAGCGCTCACCCTCGAGGTAGAGGACTGCATCCACCATGTGCTCGAGAAGCTTGGGCCCCGCGATGGAGCCCTCTTTGGTGACGTGCCCCACCAGAAACACGGAAACCCCGCTGCCCTTGGCCATCTGAAGCAGCCGCGAGGTGCACTCCCTCAGCTGGTTCACGCTACCGGCGGTCGAAGGAAGGTCTTCCACGAAGACACTCTGGATAGAATCCACCACCACCAGAGATGGCGATAGGCGGTCGACCTGCTCCAAGACCCTGTCCAGGTTGCCCTCCGACATCACATACAGGCCGCCGCTTCGAAGCCCCAGTCGATCCGCTCTCATCTTCACCTGCTGAACCGACTCCTCGCCAGAGACATAGAGGACGCATCCCAGCAGGTCCGCCATGGTGGAAGCCATCTGCAGCAGGAGTGTCGACTTGCCAATCCCAGGATCGCCACCCACCAGGACCAGAGATCCCGGCACGATCCCTCCGCCAAGGACCCTGTTCAGCTCGGCGATAGGCACCCTGATCCGATCGATCCCCTGGGGAGGAACATCACACAGCGCCACAGGCGCCGCTCCGCCCTTGGTGGAGATGGATCTGGTCTGGGGAGGCTGCTCCGCCGTCTCGACCAGGCTGTTCCATTCGCCACACTCAGGGCACCGCCCCATCCACTTGGGACTCTCGGCCCCGCATCTCTCGCAGACGTACTTCACGCGACTCTTGGGCATGGTTGTCCTTCTCCGGCGGTGGAAACGAAAGGCCGGCGATGTGCCGGCTCCATGCATCAGCGGATCACGGGGAAGGTGCGGACTGGGACCGCCCGCACCGAGAAGTAGGGGGCGGATCCAGGATCCGCCCCCTTCGTTCTCAGGTCTGACTCTCCACCAGCTCCTTGGTCTTCGTCTCGTACACCAGCTCCCCATCGCGGCTGTCCACGACCACCGTGGTTCCCCTCTTGAACTCCCCGTTCAGGAGCCCCTCGGCGAGTCGGTCCTCTACCAGGTTCTGGATCGTCCTGCGCAGCGGCCTCGCGCCGAATTTCGGATCGAACCCCTTCTCCACCAGGTGGTCCTTGGCGGCGTCGGTGACCTCCAAGGTGATCTGCTGCTCGGTCAGGGCCTGCCTCACCCGACCCAGCATCAGGTCTACGATCTTGCGGATCTCCATGAGAGTGAGAGACCGGAAGACCACTGTGGCGTCGATGCGGTTCAGGAACTCGGGCCGGAAGAGGTTCTTCATCTCTCCCAACACCTTCTCCTTCATCCGCTCGTAGGCCTGCTCGGCGCTCTTGATCTCGTCCTGGGTCACAGCGAACCCGAGGACTGCATCCCTGCGCAGCAGATCTGCCCCAACGTTGGACGTCATTATCAGGATGGTGTTCCTGAAATCGACCTTCCGCCCCTTCGCATCGGTCAGATGTCCGTCATCCATGATCTGCAGAAGGATGTTGAACACCTCCGGGTGGGCCTTCTCGATCTCATCCAGCAGCACCACCGAGTACGGCTTCCGCCGCACAGCCTCGGTCAGCTGCCCGCCCTCCTCATATCCGATGTAGCCTGGAGGAGCGCCCACCAGCCGGGCCACGGAGTGCCTCTCCATGAACTCCGACATGTCTATCCTGATCATGGCCTCTTCGCTGCCGAACATGAACTCGGCCAGGGCTCTCACCAGCTCCGTCTTCCCGACGCCAGTTGGCCCCAAGAAGATGAAAGATCCGATGGGCCTCTTGGGATCCTTCAGCCCGGCCCTGGCTCGTCGCACAGCCTTCGACACCACCGAGATGGGCTCGTCCTGGCCGATGATCCTCTTGTGGAGCTCCTCCTCCATGCGGAGAAGCCTGGCAGTCTCCTCCTCGGCGATCCGCATCACCGGGATCCCCGTCCACATGGACACGACCTGGGCAATATCCTCCACACCGACCACCGGCTTCTCCGCAGCCTGCTGGTCGTGCCATCCGGACTCCATGTTGTCGATCTTAGCCCGAAGCTTTGCCTCCCGGTCCCGCAGCTCCGCCGCCAGCTCGTACTGCTGTGCGTTGATGGCCGCCTCTTTCTGGGACTGCACGGCCTCCAGCTCCTGGATGGCCTCCTTCAGCGAGGGCGGCGATACGGCTCGCTGCAGCCTGACCCTGGACGATGCCTCGTCCACCAGGTCGATGGCCTTGTCGGGCAGGAACCTGTCGGTGATGAAGCGGCTGGCCAGCTCCGCCGCTGCTTGGAGCGCCTCGTCGGAGATGATCAGCTTGTGGTGCTGTTCATACCGCTCCTTGATCCCCCTGAGGATCTCCACAGTCTCCTCCACCGTGGGCTCCTCCACGATGATGGGCTGGAAGCGGCGCTCCAGAGCTGCATCCCTCTCGATGTACTTGCGGTACTCATCGAGGGTGGTGGCACCGATGGTCTGGAGCTCGCCCCTCGACAGAGATGGCTTCAAGATGTTGGCTGCGTCCACCGCGCCCTCGGCCGCCCCGGCGCCCACCAGGGTGTGAAGCTCATCGATGAACAGCACGCAGTTGCCGCTGGTCTTCACCTCCTCGATGATCTTCTTCAGCCGCTCCTCGAACTCCCCTCTGTACTTGGTGCCGGCCACCAGCGAGCCGATGTCGAGGGTCAGGAGTCGCTTGCCCAGCAGGGTTTCCGGAACATCCCCGGCTGCGATCCTCTGCGCAAGACCCTCCACAATGGCGGTCTTGCCGACGCCGGGCTCGCCGATCAGAGCCGGGTTGTTCTTGGTCCGTCTGGAAAGGATCTGAATAACCCGCTCGATCTCGCGGGTCCTCCCGATCACCGGATCCAGCTTGCCTGCCCTGGCCGCCGCCGTGAGGTCCATCCCCATCTGGTCGATAACAGGCGTCCGGCTGGTCTGCTTCGCGTCCTGCTGGGAGTAGGGCTGGCTCTGGTTGAGCACATGGATGATCTGGTTACGAACCTTGTCCAGGCTCACCCCGAGGCTCTCCAGCACACCGGCCGCGATGCCTTCCCCTTCGCGCACGAGGCCGAGCAAGAGGTGCTCCGTGCCGATATAGTGGTGGTTCAGCCTCCGAGCCTCGTCCACGGCCAGCTCGATCACCTTCTTGGCCCTGGGGGTCAGCCCTATGTCCCCCGTCACCGTCCGATCGCCACGACCGATGATGAACTCGACGGCGCTGCGGACCTTGTTCAGCTCGACCCCGAGGTTCGCCAGAACCTTGGCAGCGACACCGTCTCCCTCGCGGACCAGGCCAAGCAGGAGATGCTCGGTGCCAATGTAGTTATGGTTGAAGCGCTGGGCCTCCTCCTGCGCCAGGGTGAGGACCTTTCGCGCCCGTTCAGTGAACTTATCGAATCTGTCGCTGCTGCTCATGCCTGTACTCCAAGGGATAAGTGCCTTCTACCCGCCAAGCGCCAGGGATGCGGTCTCGCCGGCAGTAGCCCCGGGCTCAGCTCTGCCTCCACCGCCGGTCGATCCCAGGTCCGGATCACCAGCATCCGGCCCCTGGTCGCCATCGCCCTCGCCGTCGCCCGCTTCTTCCGCCACAACGGTGGAGGGCACTTTGTGTGCCATATCGCCCGAGCCTGACTCGGGAGAGTCGGCATCCGCGAACTCCGAGGGGGACGCTCCGCCCTCTTCTTTCGCCTGCCTAAGGCTCAGACCCAGACGATGTCGTGCTGCATCGATCCGGATGATCCTCAGCATGACCTCGTCGCCCTCCTTGACAACCCCCTTGGGGTGGGCAACTCGGTCGTCACTCAGCTCCGATATGTGGATCAGCCCCTCGACTCCATCCTCGATCCGAGCGAAGGCGCCGAAGGACGCCAGCTTCGTGATCCTGCCTTTCACCAGATCGCCCACCCGGTACCGCTCGGCAATCCCGGTCCACGGCTCTGGCTGAAGGCGCTTGAGACTCAGCGCGATCTTCTTGTTCTCGCGGTCCACACCGACCACCATGGCGTCCACCTCCTGGCCAACCTTCAGGAGCTGGGATGGGTGGCTCACCTGGCCCCACGACAGCTCCGAAAGGTGCACAAGGCCGTCGGCGCCGCCAAGGTCGATGAAGGCCCCGAAGTCGCACAGACTGCTGACGCGGCCGTGCCGGACCTCTCCCTCCTTCAGCTCCGCCAGGAGTCGCTCCTTCTGAATAGCTCGCCTCTCCTGGACGGCAGCGCGCTCCGAGAGGATCAGCCTGTTCCGGCGGCGGTTGATCTCGATCACCTTGAGGAACATCCTCCGGCCTTTCATGGCCTTCAGCCGTTCCTCCACCGACTCATCCGTCCCGGAGACAGCCCGGAGATCCACTATCTGGGACAGCGGCACGAAGCCGCGAACGCCATCAACGTTGGCAATGAGACCACCCTTGTTATACTCGATGATCTCGGCCTCGATGATCTGGCCGTCCTCGAACTGCTTCTGAGCGACCCGCCATCCCCTCTCAGCCTGGGCCCTGTTCAGCGACAGCACCACGTGCCCATCCTGATTCTCGGGCTGCAGCACGTAGACCAGGATCGAGTCGCCCACATGAAGCGTCTCCGTGGGGTTGCCGTGGGCGTCACGCATCTCATGGGCAGGGATAACGCCCTCGGACTTGGAGCCTATGTCGACCAGCACCTCGTCCTTATCGATGCGCACGACCACCCCTTCGATGACGTCGCCTCGTTTGAGGGTTCGGTATCCATGGCCGTGTGCCTCCAGCAGGTCCTGCATGCCCTCCGACATCGGCATCCCCTCAGGACTGCTGCCGTTCATCTCCACCGACCGAACTTCTTCTTCCATCCTCCCCCCCACGCGGATAGTCGTCAACAAATTATACGGCACCCCCTATCAAAAAGCAAAAGGGGGAGTCAAGATTCGACTCCCCGCTAAGCCCCAATGCGGGCACACAGCCCACAGGGGAAGGGTGCTCCGTATCCCTTGTGTGGATAATACTACACCGGCCGCCGCCCTTCCAGTGCCCGGGCGAGGGTGAGCTCGTCCGCGTACTCCAGGTCGCCCCCGGACGGGAGCCCCCTAGCCAGCCTAGTGATCTTCACTCCAGTCGGCCCCAGAACCCTGGTCAGGTATGCAGCCGTCACGTCCCCCTCGGTGTTGGGATTGGTGGCGATTATCACCTCCTGAACGGATCCGGACCGAACCCGGCTCACCAGCTCCGCGATGCGCAGCTTGTCGGGCCCGATCCCGTCTATGGGCGAGATAGCCCCATGGAGGACGTGATACCTGCCCCGGTATCCCCTGGTGCGCTCCAGTGCCAGAACATCCAGCGGTTCCTCCACCACGCAAATGGTCCTCTCATCACGGGTTCCATCGGAGCAGACTGCGCACAGGGATGCCTCGGAGATATTGAAGCAGATCGAACAGAAGCCGACCCGCTCCTTCATGGCCACGATCGCCTCAGCCAGGCCTTCGGCTTCCTCCTTCGAGCACCGCAGGAGGTAGAAGGTCAGCCGCTGCGCCGTCTTGGGGCCTATCCCGGGCAGCTTCGCGAACTCCTCTATCAGTCTAGCGACAGGTTCCGCGACAGGAAGCATGGGAATGCCCTTACTACATCAGCCCCGGGATCTTCATTCCGCCGGTTACAGCCCCCAGCCGCTTGGTTGCCAGCTCGTGGGACTTCTGGACCGCATCGTTCACCGCCGCCGCCACCAGGTCCTGCAGCATCTCCACGTCCTCCGGGTCCACCACCTCAGGGTCGATGGTTACCGATTGCACCTTCTGGTGCCCGGTCATCACGATCCTGACGGCGCCACCACCGGCGGTTCCCTCCACGCTCTCGTTGCCCAGCTCCTCCTGGGCCTTCATCAGCTTCTCTTGCATCTGCTGGATCAGTCGCATGTTCTGCATTATCTTCTACGTCCCCTCCGCCATTTCATCTGCCCCGCACGGGTCCCGCTGAATGCCGCACCGCTCCAGCTACCCGCCAACACCCGCGTCCGCCACTAGACGCCGGCCGACAGCTCCACGCATGGACCATGCGAACCTACTGGTCCGACGTTCGTTCCACCCGGGCCAGTCGGAAGCCCAGCTCCCTGACCGCGGCGTCCACCACCACGTCCTGATCCGGCGGCACCCCTCTGTTTAGCTTAACACCATAGGCGAACTGAACGGTAATCGGGCGCCCAAAGAGCTCTTTGAGGATCTCCTCGAGCCTGCCTCGGACCCCCAAGCGCTCCACCTTGTCTCGCCAGGTGGATTTCTCGAAGCCCAGAACCACCTTGTCGCCGCTGGTCTCTACAGGCCGGCACCCAGCCAGCACCAGGGCGGCCGAGGTACCGACCTTCTGGACAATGGAGGGCCACTGGCGGCGCAGGGTCTCCATGGTGAGATCTGCAGAGCCACCCGCCGGACGGTGAGCCACACTGCCCTCGTCCGCCACCCCGCCGGCCTCGCTGGTGACCTCTTCCGACGCGGCCTTCTTAACACCTGTCACGCGCCCTGGTGCAGAGAGGTCCACAGAAGTCGGCGCTCCGGCCTGCCCACCAGGCTCCGATACCCCCGATCGCTGCATCTGGAGGATGTGGTCACGCGCTGGGGCTGCCTGCCCGGAGGCAGCGTGCTCCGGTCCTGCCCCGCCCACAGCCCCTGCCTGCTCCAGCAGGGCAGCCTCCATGAAAGCCACCTCCAGGTGGATCTGGTTCAGGGGCTCCTGCCTCATCCGGCCATCCAGCTCCCCGAAGCTCCTCAGGGCCCCCAACAGCCGATGGTACTCCCACCCGTCAGCATCCTCTCGGAGCTTCGCCAGATCATCGGCCCGGTACTCCCTGAGAAGACTGGTATCGGCACCGCTCTTGGCAACCATCAATGCCCGGAGATGGTCCACCAGCTCCCGCGTGAGATGTCGTAGATCCGCGCCAGTCGATGCCGCATCGTCGATTAGCTGAAAACCTCTCGGCAGATCGCGCAGCCTCAGTGCCTCGGCGAGCTGGTGTATCGACTCTTCTGTTGTCAGCCCTAGCACCTCCCTGGCCTCGTCCAGCCCAATCTGGTCTCCACAATAGGCGACCAGCTGGTCCAGCAGGCTCTCCGCGTCCCTTAGGCTACCCCTGGCCATCCGAGCCACCCGGTCCAGCACCGCGGGCTCCACCCTCAGCCCCTCCCGCTCGCATATCATCGAAAGCTGCTGAGCGATGGCCTGAAGCGGTATTCTCCGAAAGTCGAACCGCTGGCAGCGTGAGGCGATGGTGGGGAGTATCTTGTGGGCTTCAGTGGTGGCCAGGATCAGGATGGCATGCCCTGGTGGCTCCTCCAGGGTTTTCAGCAGCGCGTTGGACGCCTCTGAGGTGAGCATGTGGGCCTCGTCGATGATGTACACCTTGTACCGAGCCTCGGCCGGAGCAAAGCGGATCTTCTCCCGCAGCTCTCTGGCGTCGTCGATCCCTCGGTTCGAGGCAGCATCGATCTCGATCAGGTCGATGGCCCTGCCCTCGTTCACCGATGTGCAGGATGGACAGCGGTTGCAGGGCTCGCCGCCCTGGGGATCGAGACAGTTGACAGCCTTCGCCAGGATTCGTGCCGTGCTGGTCTTCCCAGTGCCCCGCGGGCCGCAGAACAGGTAGGCATGGACCACCTTTCCGGAGGCGACGGCGTTCCTCAGCGTCCTGGTGACGTGGTCCTGCGCGACCACCTCAGAGAAGCTGCGGGAGCGCCACCGGTGGTAGAGGGATCGAGCTTCGCGCTGAGGAGACTGGTCCATCTGCCAGCTTTCGGGTGTGAACATCGAACGGGCCGCGGGCGATGGCCCGCGGCCCAGATCGTAGGGCCTGTGACAATTATACCTGACCCTTGGCCTGCTCTTCCAGGAGCTTGGCAGCCCGGACCTGGTTGAAGATCCCGCACGGGCAGTAGAGGGCCAGCTCCCTGGCCGCCTCCTCGGGGGTCTTCTTCCCCTTTCTGACCGCCTCCACCTGCTTCTCCACGAACTTCGGGGCTATCTGGTGGTGCCCGCACATGGTGGTCACAGCCAACACGTCCTCCGACGGCAGGAGCTCCTTCTTGCCCCACACGCCCAGGGAGTAGTTGATGGTGTGCGGGGTTACCCCAGCCTCCTTGCATGCGGGGAGAACCTCGTCCAGCAGCCCGCTGATGACGATGGACAGCCCGGTGTCCTTCTCCTTCATCCGCTTGAGGAATTCGACCACCTGGCGTCTGCTGGTGAATACCCCCCTGAGCCTGGACTTGTCGGTTACTCTCGCCTTGATCTCCTCCGCCGGTATCTCCAGGACCGAGCCAGACTTCACATCGCCCCAGTTCTCGGACCCGACGGCTTCCGCCGCCGCGATGAACTCCATGGCCTTGGGGGCTATGTCCTTGTCGTTGATCCCCTTGGCCTGGTACATGAACCACACGTAGTCGCCCCTTAGCGACTCGATGGTGCCGGATCTATGCAGAGAGTGCGTCATCTCAATTCCTCTTACAGTGCTGAAAGGTGCGAACCGCGCGCAGTGCGCGGTTATGTTGTGTGACGCTTGCCAGCGCGGAACCTCCGTTATCCATGATCCGCACCCGCGCTAGTCCAGGCAGAGCGGTCTCCCCAGCCCTACATTGACCTTGCCGCGAATCGGTTTCTTCAGCCCCAGCTTCTCTATCTCCGCGACCACCGGGGAGTTGCCGTCGGCGTCCACACGGCTGATCACCCCGAGGGAGAAAACCGTGTCTATCTGCCCTTCCACCTCCTGCAGAGCGCGAACGACCTTTGGAAAGTCCTCGAGCCTGCAGTTTCCTTCAATAATGATAGAGAGGAGGTGCACGGGCAGGTACTCCGACTTCAGCTTTCCAGTCTTCTTGTCCTCCATGATCTCCGTAAGCGGGGAGCACTCCTCAAACGTGAGTCCGGCCGCGGCAATCGCCATCGCCACCTTCTCAGCATCGGCCAGCCTAAGGCCTACCCCTGGCCTCCCCATGTCTATGGCGATCCCCACCTGTCCGATCTTGGTGCGCCCGGTGACATCGTTGGTTTTCGACTCCTCGGTCCCTCGGCCCGGTACACCGGTGGTCGCCTTGGTCTCGGTAGGATCACTCAGAAAGTGGCTGAAGTTGCGAAGCGTTCCCTCGAGGTTCACCTTTTCGATGGCTCCGAATGGGCATATCTGCTTCCTGACGCACACATAGCACTCAGTGCATCTGTCCTGGTCGATCACCACCTTCTTCTTGCTCACCACCGTGAAGGCATCCATCGGACAGTAGGGGATGCAAAGTTTGCATCCCTTGCACTTTTCCTCATTGATAACCGGCATGCGCAATTCTCCTTGACAGCAGTCTTCTCGCGGGTTCAGGCCGCACCCAGTCCCCCGCGAACGATACGACCCGATCTCCTCCCAGCTTCAGGCTCCCTTCGAAGGATCTCCCGTGGAGAGGCTGCTCAGGATCGCAGCGGCGCGGTCCAGATTGAAGAGCCCGCACGCGCACGGCATCCCCACCATCAGGGCCGCGTCTTTCGAGCTCATCCTGCCACACCGGACATCCTCGATGCCCTTCTTCGCCAGAGAAGCCGCCACGAGGGCGTGGCCGCACATGGTGGTGAGCTCCAGCACCTCATCTTCCGGCAGCAGACCGGTGTTGCCATGCACTCCAAGAGACAGGTTGATGGAATGGGGATCCAACCCCACCTCATCGCAGATAGCAAATACGTCGTCGATGATCCCGCTGACCGTCACCGAGATCCCCAGGTCCTCCTCTTTGAAACGCCGCAGCACCTCCTTCAGCTTCTCCCGACTGGAGAAGGAGCAACGTATCCCCGAGGAGTCATTCATCTTCGAGATCACCTCTGCCGGATCGAACCCCCTTGGGAGGAGGTCACCAGTCTCCAGGAAACCGATATTGGCCGGGCCAACCTCGAAGATTATCTCCAGCATCCTGCCTATCTTCCGCCCAGCGCCCTTGTCGTTGAACCCCAGCGCAGGGCGTGCAATGAGCACGAAGTCGTCCCTGAGCGACTCAGCGGTCCCCATACGGTGCAAGGAGTGAGTCATCACTTCCCCCCAATCGAAAGCGCTCCGCCGGCCGGGCCTCCAGGCAGGCCGCGCACACGTCTCAACACAACCAGGTCTAATCAGCAGCCAAGGGACGCCCCAGCCCCACATTGATCTTCGCGTTGATCCTTGGCTCCAGGCCCAGCTCCCTGAGCTGGTCCATGATGGGGATGCTCTTCCCTGGACCGAGCCGAGTAATGGCGCACCACGAGAAAACGCTCTTGATCTGCTTGGCCGTTTCCCTCACCGCAGGCACGATCTCCACCAGCTTGGCCGGCTCCGTCTCGAACTCGATGATGGCGGAAAGCACCCGCTCTCCCTTGACATCATCCCGGATCTTGCCCGTGCGCACGTCCTCCATCAGGAAGGTGAGGGGGTTGTTGGGCTCGAAGTTCACACCTATCCGAGCCAAGGCCATGGTCATCTTCTCCACGTCGTGGAAATCGGTCCCGATGCCAGGCCGGCCGAACTCCAGAGCCATTCCCACTCGTCCCCTCTTCACCCTGCCGGTGACGTCGTTGGTCTTGACCTCCTCGGTCCCACGGCCACGAACCCCTGTCTCCTTGTGCGGGACGAGTGGATCGCTGAAGGCCGTCCGGACGGAGCGGGGCCACTGGAAGGCTGCAGGCGGCCTGTAGATGGCGCCGGATGGACACGGGGCTGCCCTCAGGCAGGTGCTGCACTCCACACATCCCTCCTCATCAATGGTCGCTACGTCGTCGTCGCAGATGATGGCACCAACGGGACAGTAGGGCACGCACTGTCCACAACCGGTGCAGGAGACCTCGTCGATCCGCATTGCACCCTCCACTGCCAACTATCGATGGGGTCGTTCCTGGTCGCATGCCACCCGTTGGAACGCCCTACCCCAACCTCAAAGAGGATCAGAGGAGCCCTGCCAGGCCGCCCGAGAACGACGGTCCAGGGCTATATGTGATCGCGTCGAAAACCTAGCTGCTTCGAGATGGCCATGGTTGCCTCTCGCAGGTCCGGAAGACACTCCATCAGTCTTCCCTCGGTCAGCCGGACCGCGGGCCCCGAGATGTTGATGGCGGCGATCACACGCCCCTCCCCGTCGGCGATGGGACAGGAGATGGATGCAATGCCGGGGCTGTGCTCGCCGACAGAGACAGCGTACCCTCGCCGTCTGATCTCTGACAGCTCACGCAGCAGCCGACCCCTGTCCGTGATGGTCGCCGGTGTGAAGGGTAGGAGTCCGCTCTCTGCGATGACCGCGTCGATCTCATCAGGGGGGAGGTAGGCAAGGAGAAGCTTTCCCGGGGACCCGGCGTGCAGGGGCAGGCCCTTGCCGATGTCGCGATAGCTGCGCCTGAGATCGTGGGTGCTCTCCACCTGTCCCACCACCTTCCTCTGCCTGCCTTCAAGGAGGTGCAGCGCTACGGTCTCATTGAAGCGATCCCGCAAGGCCCTCATGTGGGGCAGGGCGATGGAGAGGATAGAAAGCTGCGACTGGAACACGTGGGCCAGGCTCAGAAGCTTGGAGCCGAGGGTGTACTTCTGCGTCTCGTCGACCTGTCGCACAAGACCTCCCGCCTCCAGGGTTACCAGGGCGCGATGCACCGTGCTACGCTTAAGGCCGAGCATCCTGGCGATGTCTGCCACTCCCAGCTCGGGTTTCTCCACGGTGAAGGCATCCAGGATCCGAATAGCCCGCTCGATCGCCTCTACCGAGGCCGTTGCTTTGTCCCTCAAGGCGGGATACCATCCCTTACCAAGGATCGGCACCAGTATAGGGCCATCTTCCATCCTGGTCAACAAGCGGACGGAGGCGCCCGCACGCTCAGCCGCCGCGGTAAAGGTCGCGGAGGACCGGATATCTCTCCAGAAGACCCGTGGGAAGCTCGCGCTCCGGGCGCCCGCCAAGCAGCAGCCTCATTTGTAGCGCGTTGACCACCGCCTTGCCGCCGAAGTGATTGTTGTAGAACACATAACACTCCTCGGCCTGCTCCGCGACCGCAGACACGTCGCGCGCCAGCTCTGCTACCTCCTCAGGAGTGTAGAGGTAGTCGTAGCGTGTCTCGCGATCTCCGCTCCACCACTTCTCCGCGTTCCTACCGTGGAAGCGGAAGTAGGCGAGCCGCCCGGTGGGTCTGACGTCGCCGATGGACGTGCGGAACTTCGGCTCGTCAATGATGCACCAGGCCACCCCGCTGGACTCCAGAAGGGCGAGAGGCTCCGGGGACTCCGTCCAACTCCTGTGCCTCAGCTCGACCGCCAGCCCGTATCGCCCGAACCTGCGGATGAGGTCCTCCAGATGGTCCAGCGACTCTTCGTCACGCTTGAACGAGGGCGGAAACTGCGCCAGCAGGCACCCCAACTTCCCCACCTCGAGCAGGGGCTCGATGCCCGCCTCGAACTGTTCGAAATCGGCCGGCGTCAGCACTGCCTCGCGGCCTGTCGACTCCTGGTACATCCTGGGATGGGTGAATTTCTGGTACAGCTTCGCTGTGAAGCGGAAGTGGTCCGGAGTCTTCTTCGCCCAGCTCCTGGCCACGTGTGGCAGGAGCGGACGATAGAAGCTGCTGTTGATCTCGACCGCATCAAAATACCGGCTGTAGAACTCCAGCTGATCGATCCTGCCGCGAGGGTAGAAGATCCCATCCCATCGTCCCTCCCCACTGGGATAGGACCATCCACTGGTTCCTATCCGGATCATGTCGCCTCCAAGCTTCCGGTCCAGCCAGTATCTAGGCTGTCGACTAGCCCAAATCGAACACGGGAGGGCCGCTTGCAGCGGCCCTCCCGTGTTGCCGAAGCCAATTCCCGATCTCGGGGCTACGCCCTGCCCTGCGCCCTGATCTGGTCGAAGCAGCTACTGCAGTAAACCGGTCGATCGTTCCTCGGCACAAATGGCACCGTCGCTTCGGCTCCGCACTGCGCGCAGATCACCGTGTGCATCTCGCGAGGCTCCCGCCCCGATCGCTCGCGACGCCTGGCGGCTCGACAAGCCGGGCATCGCTGGGGCTCGTTCATGAGCCCCTTCTCTGCAAAGAACTCCTGCTCACCCACCGTGAACACGAATTCCTGCCCGCAGTCGCGGCACTGCAAGGTCTTGTCCGCAAAGCTCACTTTTCCCTGACCCCTTTCGCGTGTGGAGAAGTCTGGTCACAGTTTAGTCTCTGCTTGATCCGTACGCGGGATGCCTTGCCGAGGAACCAGGACGAAGGTCCGCCGGGTCGCGACGCCTAAACGTGCCGGGCGCTACAATAGCAGAACAGGGAGCGGTATGCAAGCAGTCGGATGCGCTACACTAGTAGCCTGTTTGACACCCATTTGCGGTCGAGGGTAAGCTACCTGTGCGGCCATGAGAGAACGGGGAGAGGGATCCTTGAAACACCATCTGACTGTGACCCAGCGGGGGCTCCGCGTGATTACCACGCCTATGCCGCACACCCGATCAGCCAGCATCTCCATCTTCGTCGGCGCGGGATCGCGCTACGAGGAGGAAGAGATCGCTGGGATCTCCCACTTCGTCGAGCACATGATGTTCAAGGGGACCGTGAGGCGCCCAACACCCAAGGAGATCTCCGAGGCCATCGAAGGCGTCGGGGGTGTCCTCAACGCGGCTACCGACAAGGAGCTCACCGTCTACTGGGCCAAGGTTCCATCCCAGCACTTCGAGCTGGCGATGGATGTCCTTTCAGACAACCTGCTGCACTCGCGGCTAGACCCCCAGGACATCGAACGAGAGCGGCTCGTGATCCTGGAGGAGCTGAGCATGATCTATGACAGCCCAACGGACCTGGTGAACATGATGATCGACGAGGTGGTCTGGCCGGACCAGCCTTTGGGCAGGGACACCGCGGGGACCCGGGAGTCGGTCAGCGCCATGACCCGGTCGAAGCTTCAGGAGTACATGGCTAGGCTGTACGGACCTCTGAACACCGTGGTCGCCATCGCGGGCGACGTCTCTCCGGAGCGCGCCGAGGAGGCGGCCGAGCGCTACTTCGCGGAGTGGGACAGCCAGGCGCAGGGTTCATGGTTCCCCGCCATCGATGGTCAGAGCGGCCCAAGGGTCAGCCTCCGCTCCAAGCGCACCGAGCAGGCAAACCTCTGCCTGGCGGTGCAGGGGCTCCCGGCAGAGCACCCCGACCGCTACGCTCAGGATGTCATGAACACCATCCTGGGCGAGGGCATGAGCTGCCGCTTGTTCATCGAGATCAGGGAGAAGCTGGGCCTGGCCTATGACGTGCACTCTTATGTCAATCATTTCCGCGACACCGGCTCCCACGTGGTGTTCGCCGGGGTCGACACCAAGAAGGCCAACCAGACAGTTCAGGCCATCCTCCAGGAGCTCGCCAAGCTGAGAGATGGCGTTCCCGAGGAGGAGCTCATCCGCGCCAAGGAGTCCATGAAAGGAAGGCTTCTCCTCCGCCTGGAGGACACCCGTGCCGTGGCCTCCTGGACGGGCGCCCAGGAGCTCCTTCGCAACAGTATCCTCACCGTCGATGAGGCCCTGGCCCTCATCGACTCCGTCACCTCGGAGGACATCAGGAGGGTAGCAGGCTACCTCTTCGTGAAGGAACGGCTGAACCTCGCTATAGTGGGGCCCTACCGCAGCGAGGACCGTTTCCTCAACCTCCTGGACATCTGAGCCAGGCCGAGCCCTTCCATGCGGCCGCTGCCGTGGGGTTTCGCCGTCCGTTCGAGCGGGTCAAGCGGCATCGGCCCGAACCCAGTCTCGGTCATCGGCGAAGAGGATCCGCTCCACCAGATCCACCACGGCGTGCTCTATGGCCAAGTGCGCCTCCTGGATTATCTGGGTGTCCCGGCTTGGCACGGTGAGGGCTATGTCGGCCACGGCAACCAGCGGCCCAGACAACCCGGTCAGCACCAGCGTGCGGAGCCCCAGCTCCCTGGCCGCATGCACCGCACGTATCACGTTGCTTGACCCCCCGCTGGTGCTGATCCCTATCAGCAGGTCTCCGGGCTTTCCCAGCGCCCGCACCTGCCTCTCGAAGACCTCTTCGAAGCCGAAATCGTTGGCATGCGCCGTTAGGAGAGAGCTGTCCGTCGTCAGGGCGATGGCCGGAAGCCCCGGGCGTTGAAAATCGGCCGTCAGTCGGCTGACGAGTTCGGCAGCCATGTGCTGGCAGTCGGCGGCGCTGCCCCCGTTCCCGCACAGCATGATCTTGCCCCCGCCCGCCAGGCAGTCCACAACCAGCTGGGCCGCCGCCACGATCGCCTCCACTCCGGCGTCGGCGATGCGACGCTTCGCCTGGGCGCTCCGCAGCAGGTGCAACCGCACCCTGTCGCGCATGCGTTCCCTCATCGCAAGATCAGCTGTTCCGATGGCCCGCTCATCAACTCGCGGCCGCCGGTCTGCCGCCACGCTCAAACCCCTTCCACACCGGCATCTCCGCGCCAGCGGCGGGAACCGGATCTTCGTGGCTCAGGACTCGGATCCCTAGCCTCTATCTCCAGTATCATGGACCGTGCCGCGGCGCGAGCGCTGGGTAGCGGCCACCATGAGACAGAAAAAGGGCTGGCGAGACTACCTCCCTTGAGTGGATCTCGCCGCGATGTACTCCAGGAGGAACCTCTGGCCAATGCCGAGATGATCGGCCATTGCCTTCTCGGCCTCCTCACCATCCCGAGATCGAAGGGCGAGGAGAATCCGTTCGTGCTCCCCGACAGAGGCAGCAGATCGCCCGGAGATGGTCCACAGATCGTCCACCGATGCCAGCCGCCAGACACTCCAGACGGTCTTCTCCAACAGCTTCGATCCCGCCGACCGATATATTATCCAGTGCCATCGGTTGTTGACCTCGGCGAAGGTGCGACGATCGCCCGCATCCTCGAGGTTGGCCATTGTGTGGTGCAGCGCCGTCAATAGCTCCAGGTCCTTCTGCGTCAAGCGAGACGCGGCGAGCCGCGTAGCGTAACCCTCGAGGAGGATGCGTAAAGGGAAGATCTCTTCGACATCATCCTTTCTGACCTCCCGCGCGGTCACCCCTTTGTTGGGAACGTGCAGGACCAGCCCCTCGGCCTCGAGCCTGCGGAGTGCTTCCCGGACCGGGGTTGAGCTCACGCCCAGCTCCTCGGCCAGCTGATCCTGGCGCAATCTCTCCCCAGGAGCAATTTCTCCCGACTCCAGCTTGGCTCGCAGGTACTCCTCGACCGCTTCGACCTTGCTCCGAAACGGTGGACGCTCCATCGTAAGCCGCAATACCTCGACTATTGACAATTCCCTCAGATTATATATAGTACATGAAGGGCAGAACAAGCATCTTCGACCGGCTACGTTCGCACACTTGCTCTCGCAGGCCTCTTCCGGCGTGTGGATGGCGCCTGTGGACAGCGCCTCGGAGCGTCACAGCTCGGGGTGATTGGTCGCCTGAATGGCTTGTATCAGCTGTGACAGTTAAGAGCGCTGGGCTTGGGACGAGCCCAAGGGATGAGTTGACCTAGTCGCGAAGGGCCAATGGAGGCCGAGCTTAGAGCTCGGCCTCCATTGATTACGTCAAGCCCGATCGGAGGTGATGAAATCGATCCTGACGTGGTGAACCCCTTGGTCGGACGTTCTTGACAGCACCTGAACCATGCGAGCTTGCGCGCGAGAAAAATGCGGAGGGAGGCCCAAACGAGATGGACCGTCGACCCCTTGTTGCCATGGCGACACTGCTGTCCGTGTTGTTGCTCCTGTCCACGCTAGCCTGCCAGCAGCAGGCTTCCGCTCCCGCCCCCACATCGCCCCCCAAGACCGAGGCCGCCAAGCCGGCGACAACGGCCGCACCAGGATCGGCTTCGGCTCCGTCTCCCCAGGCGAAGACTTCGGAGACCATCAACCTCGCCGCCTTTCTGACGCTCACTGGATCCCAGTCCGACATAGGGGCGATGGCGAGAAACGCGGTGACGATGGCGGTGGAGGACATCAACAACAGTGGAGGCATCAAGGCTCTTGGGGGAGCCAAGGTGAATGCGGTAATTACAGACATCACCAGCGACGCAGCCCAGGTTCCAACGATAGTCGAACGCACCTTGAGCCAAAACAAGGTGGCGGGCGCAATCGGCTGCAGCGTGAGCCAGTTCACCCTGTCGGCACTCCCCGTGATAGAGAAGAGGGGGGTGCCCATGGTCACGTCATCCATATCTGACGACATCACCAAGCAGGGCTACAAGTACATTTTCCAGATCGCCCCCAAGGGTAGCCAGTTCGGCGCCATGCAGGTGGATTTTCTTTCGTACCTGAAGGAGAGGTATAAGCTGCCCGTGGAGAAGGTTGGGTTCATCTATGAGAACACTGCGTACGGGACCTCCACGGCCAGCGGACTGCGAAAGATAGCTGAGCAGAAGGGTTACAAGGTTGTCATCGACCAGTCGTATCCAGCGGGCTTCTCCGACGCGGCCCCATTGGTGACGGCCGTGAAGTCGGCGGGAGCCGATGTGGTGTTCCCTGTCTCCTACACGGTCGACGGCACGTTGATAGTGACAACCATGTACCAGATGAACTACCTGCCACTCCTGGTTGGCGGAGGCGCGGCATTCATCTGGCCGGACATCGGAAAATCGCTTGGCGACAAGGTCAACGGCATCTTCAGCGTTGGCTCTTGGAGCTGGGACAGCAAGAACATCACCTCGGACCCCGCCAGGGCGGACGTAACCAAGCGCTACAAGGAACGATTCGGGACCTTCATGCCCGAGCAGGCGGGCGAGCACTACGCCGGCATTTGGACCTTGAAGGAGGGCATCGAGGCCGCAGCCTCGTCGGATCCAGCCAAGGTACGCGACGCGCTCTCCAAGATCAAGATCACAAGCGGTCTGGCCACCATGATGCAGCCTGGGATCATAGAGTTCGATGAGACCGGATGGAGCAAACATGTCACCCCAACCATGATCCAGTGGCAGAAAGGTGAACCCCGTACCGTCTATCCCGAAAGCGTGAAGAACGTCGACGTCATTTGGCCGCCAAGATAGCCTTGCAGAGGAGAACCGGAGCGGGAGGGGCTGCGGGGGATGCGCCTGTCCGCGCCCGTCCCGCTCCGGCGCCGATGCGTACACCACACTTTGCGCGCAGGTGGTTTAGCCGATGGATGTGACACCCTTTGCTCAGGCCGTCGTCAACGGTCTACTGATGGGAGGTCTCTACGCGCTTGTCGCTGTCGGGTTGACGATCATTTTCGGCACGATGAATGTGGTCAACTTCGCCCATGGCGAGTTCCTGATGCTGGGAATGTTCGGCACCTACTGGCTCAATCGCTACACTGGGCTTGACCCGCTCATTCTCATATTCATTGTGGTGCCCATCATGTTCCTCTTTGGGGCACTGGTCCAGCGGATACTCATCCAGCGGGTCGTCTCAGATCCACACGAGACCCAGATCCTGCTGACCCTGGGCATCTCGGTTCTGCTGATGAATACAGCGCTGCTGCTTTGGGGACCAGAGCCCAGGTCGGTACCCACACCATACACCTTCGCCGCGCTTAACCTGGGCACGGTGCACGTTCCGTTGCCCAGGCTAATAGCCTTCGTCTTCGCCGTCGCTCTGGCCATCACTCTCTGGCTGTTTCTCACCAAGACTGACCTGGGTCGGGCGCTGCGCGCCACCTCCGAGAACAAGGATTGGGCGACGCTGATGGGAATCGACACCATCAGAATGTACATGATCGCCTTCGGTATCGGGGTGGCCTTGGCAGCGGCCGCTGGCGCACTAATGACACCCTTTTTCAACACCTTTCCAAGGGCCGGGGTGTTCTTCGGTGTCATTGCGTTCGTGGTCGTCGTGCTGGGAGGCATGGGCAACATCGTCGGTGCGCTGCTGGGGGCACTCGTCATAGGGGTAACAGAGTCGCTGACGGGACAGTTCGTGGCCCTCGATCTGTCCATGTTTGGGGTCTTCGTGATCTTCATACTGGTCCTGATCTTTCGGCCGACGGGCATTATCGGTGGAGGCAGGCTGTACTGATGGAAGTGAAAGGGCTTCGAACCGCGGGCAAAGCTGCAGCCCCTCTCTCGGCATCGAGGGTGCTTCTGCTCATGCTGCTGGCAGCCGTCGTTGTTTTCCCGCTGGGCGATCAGGACGAGTACACCCTGCGACTAGCAACGAACATCTTCTACTTCGGGGCACTCGGGTGCGCGTGGAACCTCATCGGTGGGTTTGGAGGGCAGCTGTCTCTGGCCCACGCCGCCCTCTTCGCACTAGGAGCCTACCCCACTGGGCTGCTGCTCATCAACTTCGGTGTCACCCCCCTAATCGGCGGCCTTGCCGGCATCGCTGCGGCCGTCGTGGGCGCGCTTCTGATCGGCTACCCGACATTCCGACTGAGGGGGCCGTACTTCGCTCTGGGAACCCTCGCCTTCAACGAGATCACAAGGATCCTGCTGCTCTACTTCAAGGACTACACTCGTGGGCCCTTGGGCTTGATAGTGCCATTTCGGGGCGAGAACCCTCTATACCTGCAGTTCGCAAACCCTGAGCCCTACTATTACATAGCTCTCGGAATCCTGATGCTGAGCGTCTACGTCGGTTATCGAGTTTCTCGATCAAAGATCGGCTATTACCTGATGGCGATACGCGGTGACCAGGACGCCGCAGAGTCGATCGGAGTCGACCTGACCATGACCAAGCTGAGGGTGCTGGCGATGAGCGCAGCGCTCACCGGCCTGGTGGCGGTCTTCTACACTGTGTACATCGCCTACGTCGATCCCGAGAGCGTCGCCAGCATCGACCTGTCCGTAAAGATCGTTCTCATAGCCATCATTGGAGGCATGGGAACCGTCTGGGGCCCTGTTCTCGGCGCGGCGATCCTGATCCCTATTACAGAGTTGACCAACGCTTGGCTCGGGAGCGGGAAAGCCGGAGCCTCTCTAGTGCTGTACGCCATCCTTCTGATCATTATCGTGCTATTTAGCCCTCGGGGCCTCATCATCTGGCTCGAGCGCCCCTACCGAACCTTGATCAGCCACCTCTCCGGCAAGGGGTGAAGACAGCATGCTACTGAACGTCGAAGGCCTGTCCAAACGATTCGGTGGATTGGTAGCCGTCAACCGCGTTAGCTTCCAGGTCCGCAAAGGGGAGATAATAGGCCTGATCGGGCCCAACGGTGCCGGGAAAAGCACCCTCGTCAACCTGATTACAAACTACTACAGGGCCGATTCCGGGCGGGTGATGCTGGACGGATACGACCTGGTGGGCCTCAAGCCAAACCAGGTGGCACAGCTAGGGGTAGTGCGTACCTTTCAGTCGTCCAAGCCCTTCATGGAGGCATCCGTTCTGGAAAACGTGATGATCGGCGCGTTTCTGCGCACGGACAACCCGAAGCAGGCCAGGGCCGTTGCCATGGAGGCACTGGACCTCACTGGCCTGCTGCCTTTCGCCTCCGTTCCAGCCAAGAGTCTGACGGTGCAGAACCGCAAGCGTCTGGAGCTGGCACGGGCACTTGCCACCAAGCCCAAACTGATGATGCTGGACGAGGTCATGGCGGGCCTGAACCCGAGAGAGATCGATGATGCTCTCGAAACCCTGAGACAGCTGAAGCAATCCGGACTCACCATGCTGGTGATTGAGCACGTCATGCGGGCAACGATGAACATCTCCGACAGGATAATCGTTCTGGATCACGGCGAGAAGATCGCTGAGGGGTCGCCCTCAGAGGTGGCGACCAACCCTAAGGTCATCGAGGCATACCTGGGGCAGGGGTACCGCCATGCTTGAAGTCTCCAATCTGCGTGCGGGCTACGGCGACATAGAAGTCCTTCACGATATCTCCTTTGCTGTTAACCCAGGGGAGATAGTCGCTCTGCTGGGAGCGAATGGAGCCGGCAAGACGACCACGCTCTGGACTATATCTGGCTTGGTCAGGCCGACCGCGGGCAAGATCCTCTTCAACGGAAGCGACCTCCTCAGTATGCCAGCTCACAGATTGCCAGAACTGGGCATAGCCCACGTTCCACAGGGGAGAGGCGTCTTCCAGACACTCAACGTTCAGGATAACCTGCTCATCGGGGCTTACTGCAAGCGGGCGAAATCAGAGCGCCAGGAGACCATGGAGATGGTTTTCACCCTCTTTCCAAGACTGGCTGAGAGGAGAAAGCAGGAGGCCAGGACTCTATCCGGCGGCGAGCAGCAGATGCTGGCGATCGGGAGGGCCCTGATGCTCAGACCATCGCTCCTGATGCTGGACGAGCCGTCGCTGGGTCTGGCCCCGGTAATTGTCGAGTCACTCTTCCAGAAAATCGCCGAGATCGGGCAGACCGGCGTCGGCATCCTGCTGGTCGAACAGAACCTGGCGCAGGCGCTCTCCATTGCCCATCGCGGTTACGTGCTGGAAACAGGAAGGATAGCGATCGACGGGACGGCAGAACGGCTTCGTGCCGACCCATATGTGAAGGAGGCCTATCTCGGCCTCTGAGATCCGGTCGGATCCAGTTCCCCGCGGCCTATGGGTGGATCCACTGCCGCAAGGTGGCAATGGTGCTATCCACCCACGGCACACGGCAGCGGTTCGCGGGCGTGATCCTCTCATCATGAGGGAGCACTGAATTGGCGGATTTGGCAGTGACCGCGCGCGGCTTTCAGGGCTACGAAAGACCCGACGGGACATACGGCGTGCGGAACCATCTGGCGGTGATCTCGTCCGTTGGATGCGCCAACGAGGTCACCAGGCGAGTAGCCCAGGAGATAGGAGCCGCTGCGGTCCTGCATGGCCAGGGCTGTGGTCAGATGCCCTCGGATCTGGAAAGGGTGCGAGCGACTCTGGCCGGCATCGGGACCAATCCCAATGTTGGTGCGGTGCTGGTAGTGGGACTTGGGTGCGAGGGGGTCCCCGCCCGACAGCTCGCCTCCGACATCGCCGCCTCCGGCAGACCAGTGGATGTGGTGGTGTTGCAGGAGATCGGGGGATACTCGAAGGCCTGTGAGCGAGGGATCGAGCTTGGCCGCAAGCTGGCCGCGGCGATAGCTGGCCAGAAGCGTAGGGAGGTCGATATCTCGCACCTGGTCGTGGGGATCAAGTGCGGGGCATCGGACGCCACCTCGGGGATGGCCTGCAATCCAGCGGCCGGCATCGCCTCAGATATGCTGGTCGCGGCGGGAGGCACCTCCATCTTCTGCGAGACCACAGAGCTGATAGGAGCCGAGCATCTCATGGCCCGGCGCGCCATCTCGCCAGAGGTGGGACGCACACTGCTGCACGTTGTGCGCCGCCTGGAGGCAGAGGCGGGACGGTTTGGCAGCGACATGCGTGGGGGCCAGCCGTCTCCTGGGAACATGGCTGGGGGGATCAGCACTATCGAGGAGAAGTCGCTGGGGGCCATCTGCAAGGCTGGGTCGGCGCCGTTGCAGGGCGTCTTGGAATACGGTGTGCGACCAGCTGGAAGAGGGCTCTATTTCATGGACTCTCCGGGCCGCGAGATTGAGGTCTTCGCAGGCCTTGCCTCGGCAGGAGCGCAGCTGATGCTCTTCACCACCGGCCGTGGTGCACCCCAGGGTTTCCCCATCGCCCCGGTCGTCAAAGTCTCGGCCAATGCCCGCACCTGCGCCTTCCTCGCCGAACATATCGATGTGGACGTGAGCGGCGTCATGGACGGATCCCAGACCCTCCAGCAGGCAGGAGAGCTCATATTCGGCCACATCCTCCAGGTGGCGTCGGGCCATCCCACCAAAGCGGAGACGATCGGATACGTCGAGACGATGGACATTTTCGTCAGGGGGCCGGCGATCTAAGGATCGCACCGGTCCGAGGGCGGGAGGAGAAGAGATGAGGATAACCAGCGTGGAGCCCATCGTGCTTGCTGCCCCCTTGGAAGAGCCATGGCGCCTGGGATCCGCAGTCTTCAGCAGAATGACGGCCACTCTGGTGAGGGTAGAGACCGATGAAGGCATCGTCGGCATAGGCGAGTGTCTGGTGAGATTCTCCCCAGAGGCGGTCGCCGCCATCGTCGACGGTATTCTGAAGCCCGTCCTCATTGGAAGGGACCCCTTCGATGTCGAACTGCTGTGGGACAGGATGTACAGCGTGATGAGGGGGAGGGGGCATTCGAAGGGGTTCATGGTGGAGGCCATCAGCGGCGCCGACATCGCACTCTGGGACATCATAGGCAAGGCCTTGGGGCAGCCGGTGCACCGGGTATTGGGAAGCTACGGGAGGGAGAAGCTCCCGGTGTACGCCTCGTCGCTGATGTTCAAGCCAACCGAAAGCCTCGTGAAGGAGGCCGAAGGATTGGCATCGCAAGGCTTTCCAGCAATCAAGCTGAAGATCGGCCAGGGACCCGACATCGACCTGAGGAACGTCAGGGAGATTCGTAGAGTGCTGGGTGACGGTGTGAGGCTCATGACAGACGCCAACTGCGCCTTCGACACCCTCACCGCCATGGAGCTCGGGAGGAGGCTGGAGGAAGAGGGCGTGTACTGGTTCGAGGAGCCAGTCCCTCCGGAGAACATCGACGGCTACTCCAAGCTCGCCAGCTCGCTGGACATGGCCATCGCCGGGGGGGAGTCTGAGTTCACCCGTTGGGCCTTCAAGGAGCTGATGTCGCGCGAAGCCGTCGACATCATTCAGCCGGATGTGGGACGGGTTGGAGGTTTCACCGAGGCGCGCAAGATCGCCGCGCTGGCCAGCGCGTTCGATGTCCCCATCGCACCACACACCGGCGCGTCGTCCGCCGTCGCCATCGCGGCCTCCCTTCAGTGGTCAGCGACGCTGCCCAACCTGCTGACATTCGAGTACATGTACCCGCCCAACCCACTTCGGGAGGAGCTGCTGCTGGATCCGCTTCCAGGAATGGAAGATGGGCAGATTCGGGTGCCCCAGAAGCTAGGACTTGGCGTGGAGATAGACCCGGCCGCCTTGAGGCGTTTCCGCGTCTGAGAATTCTGAACTCCGCGAGCCGAAAGCGCAGTCATCATGCTGCGGCGGCCTGGGCGCGGTTGCTTCGACAGGTGGTGGCCGCGCCCAGGCCGCACCCGCCCCAAGCTTCAGCCGCAAGGTACCCAAGTCCACGGCGGCTACGACATCCGGCCTGCATCGTCCTTTCGCAACGAGGTTCGGCGCTGCATGTACAGGTACTCCTGCGCCCACCCAGCGAAGTGGCCGAAGCGCTCCTGGAACAGACTCGCCACCTGGGCGTAGGTCGCCGGCGTCAGGCTCCGGGTCCGGATCCGCGCCCCGAAGATCTCCCTAGCTATGGCCCAAACGTGGGTGTCCACCGGCACAGCCTCATCCATCCTCAGGGAGAACAGGCAGACGCAGTCCGCAATCTTCGGTCCGACGCCCCGAAGCTTCATAAGCAGGGCCTTCGCCTCGGGGTATGGGAGCCCTCGAAGCTGCTCGGGCCATCCCCCCGGCCTATCCAGAAGCTCCTCTGCCACCCTCTTCAGGTTGGTGGCCCGCCAGCCCAGCCCGCACTCACTCCACAGCTCCTCCTCGGGCGCCTGAACGAGGGACTCCGCGGAGGGAAAGGCATAGAAGGTGTGCCCATCCAGCGTGGCTATGGGGCGTCCGAAACGGCGGGAGAGCTCTTCCACCGATCGAGAGATCCGGGCGACCGAGTTGGCCGTCGAGCAGACATATGACAGCAGGGTCTCCTGAGGCTCCTGACTCAACACCCGAAGCCCGGCAAATCTGGAGACAGCCTTTGCCGCTAGCGGCTCGGCAGCCGCGAACCGCCGATAGAGCCCGTCCAGATCCACATCGATCCTGAGATAGGCGGCGAGGAAGGATTCGGCATCGATTCTTGGAGGATACACCTCACCCACCACCGCTCCAGCCTCGCGCCGCAGACGCAGCACGTGGCCTCGCACCACGCCCATCCACCAGCCGCCCAGATACCTCCATCGAAACGCCTGGCCACATTCCAGGGTGTGCGAGAGGTTCAGCAGCCTTTCATCCATGTGGAAGACGACCCGCGACGCCTCCGCCCACCCGGCCAATGGAAGCCTCCTGCGACCAGCGCCTACAGGGGGTACCGCCCCATTTCATCCCAGTTGTGCCCTACCTTCAGGTCCACCACCAGCGGGACCTGCAACGGCATGGCCGACTCCATGATCCGCTTCACCTCGGGCGCCAGCAGCTCCAGCTCGGCCATGGGACACTCGAAGAGCAGCTCGTCGTGGACCTGCAGGATCATCCTAGACCTCCACCCTCGCTCCCTGATGAGGTGGTGCAGGTTGATCATCGCGATCTTGATGATGTCCGCGGCTGTGCCTTGGATGGGCATGTTGATGGCCATCCGCTCCGCCTGCTGCCGCAGCCCCTTGTGGGTAGCCCTGATCTCTGGGATGTACCGCCTCCTGCCCAGCAGCGTGCTCACATACCCCTTCTCAGCCGCGTCCTGTTTCACCTTCTCGAAGAAGCCCGCAACCGAGCTGTAGCGCTTGAAATAGCTCTCGATGAACTCAGCGGCCTGTTGACGGGTGAGTCCCGTGTCGCGGGCGAGGCCATAATCGCTCATGCCGTAAAGCACACCGAAGTTCACCGTCTTCGCGATCCGCCGTTCATTGGCGGTAACCTCGCTCAGTGGGATCCCGTACACCGTAGCGGCGGTGGCCGCGTGGATGTCCTCGCCCCGGCGGAAGGCCTCCACCAGCGTCGGGTCTCCGGTCATGTGAGCCAGCACCCGCAGCTCGATCTGGCTGTAGTCGGCGGAGAGAAGAGTCCAGCCATCGCGCTCCGCCACGAAGGCCTTCCTCACCCTCCTACCCAGCTCAGTCCTGATCGGGATGTTCTGGAGGTTGGGGTCACTGGAGGATAGACGCCCCGTGGCGGTCGCCGTCTGATTGAAGGAGGTGTGCACCCTGCCGGTCCGGGGGTTCACCAGCAGCGGCAGGGCATCCACATAGGTGGACTTCAGCTTGGAGATCTGCCGGTGCTCCAGGATCATCTCCACTACCTCATGGGTGCCCCGAAGCTCCTCCAGCACATCGGCGTCCGTGGAGTAGCCAGTCTTGGTCTTCCTGGTGGGAGAAAGCTTCAGCTCCTTGAACAGCACTGTCGCCAGCTGCTGGGTCGACGCCAGATTGAAGCTGTGGCCCACGGCTGCGCAGATGGCGGTCTCCAACTCGCGCTCTCGCTGGTACAGCTCCCTGCTGAACTCCTTCAGGTACCCCACATCCAGGGCGACACCCGTGCGCTCCATGTCCACCAGCACCGGCACCAGCGGCATTTCCACCTGCATGAAGAGGGGCTCGAGCCCTGTGGACTCCAGCTCCGGCTGCAAGCTCCGCATCAGCCTGAGGGTCATGTCCGCATCGGCACAGGCATAGCGAGCAACCCGTCCGATGGGAAGTCGATCGAACGTCACGGCGTTCTTCCCCTTGCCCGCCAGCGACTGATAGCTCTCCATCTCCACGCTCAGCCGCGACCAGGCCAGGTCCTTCAACCCGAGCGATCGCTGGGTGCCCTCCAGAAGGTAGGCCGCCACCATGGTGTCGAACTTCATCCCCCTGACTTCGACGCCGTAGCGGGCAAGCACAAGCATGTCGTACTTTCCGTTGTGGGCGCACTTGGCTCTTCGCTCGTCTTCCAGGATGGGCTTGAGCGTCTCCAGCACCAGGCTCAGCGGGAGCTGCCGGAACTGTTCGCCATCATCCCGCTCCCCGGCCTCCGTTGACAGCAGATCGAGCCCGCGAGCCGCGGGAGGGAGGTGGCCAACGGGAACGTAGTAGGCCACCCCGGGCATAGCGGCAAAGGAGAGCCCCACCAGGTCGGCCCTCATCGCGTCCAGACCGGTGGTCTCCAGATCGAAGGCAAACCAGTCCGCACCACTCAGCACTTCCACCAACGCTCGCAACGATTCCTCGTCGTCGACCACCCGGTAGGTGACGCTCTTCGACTGCTCACCGACGGACCGCGCGGCTTCCGCCACCCCCTCCACGTCGGCCATCCTGCCAACCATCACCGAATCCGGCTCGAACAAAACCAGCTGGCCCTCTGGCAGCGATCCCTCCTCGGCACCGGCATTCTGGCGATCGCTCCACTCCTTCGGAATGCGGTCCACCAGACTCTTGAACCCCAGCTCCCGAAAGAGCGCTATCAGGCGCGAGCGGTCGAAACGACCAAGCCGGCAGGACTCCAGATCCAGCCTGACCGGCACGTTCGTGACGATTCGCGCCAGTCGCTGAGAAAAGAAGGCCTGGTCACGATGCTCTGATAGCAAACGCCGCTGCCTTTCCGGAAGGCGGTCCAGAGAGGCGTAGAGAGTCTCCAGGTCGCCAAACTGGGAGATCAATCGGCAGGCGGTCTTCTCCCCCACCCCTGGGACGCCCGGGATGTTGTCCGACACATCCCCCATGAGCGCCTTGACGTCCACCAACTGCCACGGCTCCACCCCGTACCGATCCCTCACAGCCTGTTCATCGTACAGAACGGTATCGGTGAAGCCCTTCCGGGAGGTCAAGACGGAGACCCTGGGGCCCACGAGCTGCAGGGCGTCCGTGTCACCCGTGACTATCACTACATCCAGACCCTGATCCGCCGCCTGTCTCGACAGCGTACCCAGCAGGTCATCCGCCTCGTACCCGTCGACTCGAAATATGGGAATACCCAGGCAATCCAGAAGCTCATGGACCCTGCCGAACTGCTCGTGGAGTCCCTCGGGGGCAGGAGCTCGCTGGGCCTTGTAGCCCTCGAACTCCCTGTGACGGAAGGTGGGTTCGGCGGTGTCGAAGGCAGCTGCCGCGTACTCGGGCCGCATCTCCTCCAGCACCTTGAGCAGCATGGTCGCCACTCCATAGACGGCGTTCACCAGCTCGCCCCTGGGCGTTGTCAGCGGGGGGAGGGCATGGAAGGCGCGGTGCACCAGGGCGTTGCCGTCGATGAGCGCCAGCACTTGTGACACGCTCCCCTCCTCTCGGTTTCGCGTCGGAGGCGCGGGCGACCTGCTGGGCAACATCGCGCCTCGACGGCGCCAAAGAAAGAAGTAGAGACCCACAGCAGGAGCACCCGGGGTCCGCACCGGACAAGAGGGGCGACCGCACGGCCGCCCCTGGAGTCACTAAGATTCTATCACATGCCCTCTCATCATCGTCGCCTGCCTGCAAGGAGGCGAAGCCCTCGAACCCGCAGGAAGCTGAAACAACAGGCGGCTCTACGCCCGCACGCCCCGCTCGCGCAGCTGAGACCAGAGGCGGCGCGACCCTAGCCTGGCAATCAGCGCCTGCCTGTGCTCCTCCACCATCTGCTGGAAGCCGGAAGACTCCAGCGGATCGGACCACATGATGAGGGCATCCTCGTTATTGTCGCTGTAGTAGCGTCGCCGGATCCCGGCCTCCTTGAAGCCGAACTTCCTGTAGAGGTTCTGGGCGAGGGTGTTGCTGACCCTGACCTCGAGGGTCATGTAGTGGGCCCCTATCTCCCTGGACATATCCACCAGCGCCAGGAAAAGCAGCTCGCCAACCCCGAAACCTCGGAAAGGTGGCGAGACAGCGATGGACGTGACGTGGGCCTCATCCACCATGAGCCACAGCCCAGCGTAGCCCACCACTCGACGAGCCGCATCGTCCATCCTCTGGACCTCTCCCGCCGAGCCGGAACCCCCGAGGACATCGACAAGTCGTTCAAGCAGTCCTTTTAGCCCTACGTTAGTTCCGCGGTCCTCCGACGCCTCCCCCGAAGACTCGCCCCCGTTCTGCCCTGGTACAGCGAACGTTCGACGCGCCACGATGTACCGGGCGAGCCGGTTCTCCCTGATCTCCCTACGATAGGCGTTGGCCGGCCACGGCATGGTAAAGGACTCCCGCTCGACCGCCATCACGGCCGGGATGTCCTCCTCGCGCATCCGCTCAACGACGAAGGGAAGCTGTTCTTCAGACTCGATGGCTCCCTACCCCCGCTTAGCCAATTGAGGTGTGCTATCCTTCGGCTCACCCACCGATGTAGAGTGCTTCCACGGATCTGGGGTCCTGAACATCGCCACGGCCCAACCTTCTCCAGCCGATCTCCGCCAGGAAACCGGCCCTCCGCAGGCACGACGCGGGGCTTGCGAGCCTCACCAGACCTTCCCGCTCCAGGAGGGCAACCGCATCGTCGGGAAGATCGCCGCAAAGCAGCGTGGCCTCGCCTATCCCCCCCACTATCTCAGCGAAGGACTTGCCCTCTATCGGGCCGACCCTCCGGAGCTCGCCACCATCGCGGCGGTACAACGCGGTGGCGAACCTCCTTCGCCCGGCATCCAGGAGAGGCCGCACCGCCACACATGCGTCCTTCTGCGCCTCGGCCAGGATGTCCAGGCTGCAGACACCCATCATCGGGATCCCCAGGGCTAGACAGAGGCCCTTCGCCGCGGCCAGCCCCACACGGAGCCCGGTATAGGATCCGGGCCCGATGGCAACAGCCACAGCCTTGATCTGCTCGGGCTGAACCCTCCGAAGCCTCATGAGCCCTGAGGTCTGAGCCATGAGCTCCTCCGAATGTCCTCTCCCGGACCTCCAGGTCAGCTCTGCCGAGACCGCTCCGTCGTACAACGCTATGCTGG
>Ga0315298_1002427_pt1 | contig 31611 bp, 29 predicted proteins | sample WHS_1_MG_FD_203077 | JGI IMG/M metagenome (GOLD analysis project Ga0315298, IMG submission 203077) | Extremophilic microbial mat communities from Washburn Hot Springs, YNP, Wyoming, USA - WHS_1_MG | ecosystem: Environmental > Aquatic > Thermal springs > Hot (42-90C) | place: USA: Wyoming... | reverse complement strand
GGCCGGATGGGGATCATACTTGTTTTGCTCACCTATGGCGTCTATGGCTTCTATGGCGCCCCGAAATAATACGATTTCCCCTGCCAGAGAACATGGTCATAGTCCAGGAAGTGCCGGCCATTGCTGGTCAGGCCGCGGTCCAGATAGACAAAACACCAGCGGGGCTGGCGCCCGCTGAGCTGCTGCCAGGTGGAAACGTCATCGTGCAGGGCCAGGACCTTATACTGCTGAGGCGCCGTGGCGGAGGCGGTGACGAGAATACCCGGCCCCTTGGCCCACGTCCAGACCTGTTGGTCGGTCTTCAGGGCCTGGGCCACCACCGCCGGCGGGTCCGCCAGGGTCGGCAGGGGCAATGAGATTCCCGCTGCATAATTGCCAACTTGCAGGCGGCTAAAATTTTTTCTATAATAGAACCATCTCCCTGGAGGCTTGGCGATGGAAATCAAAGATATCATGACGGCGCTCAAGGAACTGGTCCTTCCTGAACTGAAGGAAATCAGGCATGAGCAGGCCGAATTAAAGACCGCCCTTAATTTAACCAATAAGCGTCTAGATGACATCAACATCCATCTGGCCGACCAGAGCCGGCGCCTCGATGAAACCAACCAACGCATCGACGCCGTCCGGGAAGACCTCATAGGGCGCCTTGATGAAACTAATAAACGCATCGACACGGTTCGGGAAGAGCTCAGCGAGCGACTGGATGAAACTAATAAACGCATCGACACGGTTCGGGAAGAGCTCAGCGAGCGACTGGATGAAACTAATAAACGCATCGACACGGTTCGGGCCGACCTCACCGGGCGTATCGACATGGCCCGCGCCGAGCTCACCAGCCGTATCGATGACAACACCAGACGTATCGATGAAACTAATAAGCGCATCGATGAGAACAGCCGGCGCATCGATTCGATCCATGGGGAACTGAGCCAGCAAATTATCGCTGTCCATAATGATGTTATCCTCCGCATCGACAAAACCAATGACCGCCTCAACCGGCTCTACGAGGCTATTGTCCGCCGGAATGAGCATGAAGAGCTGAAAAAACGCCTTGACCTCTTGGAGCAAGATCTTTCTGCAGTAAAGCAGCGTTTTGCTGCCTGAGGCACCAGTCAGCAATTTTCATTACTTTCCCTCCTTGGTTGTCTTTTCTGCGGAACCACGCCTGCCGATCTCAGCCGCCCGGCCGAACAAGGCGGCCCCGACATCGCGATACAATACCCGCCAGCCTGACTGTCTGAGCAGCTCCGGGTAGAGCCTGGACCGGGTGTTGACCAGCACCAGGTCGGGGGCATAGGCCCGGAGCAGCTGCTCCCAGCCCGGCTGGGCCTCTTCCAGGGCAGAGGGCCACCGTCGTGGCCGGGACGCCGGCCCCCTGGAGACGGGCGGTCCGGAACAGGATGAACAGCAGGCCCAGCCCTAAGTTGTAGCGCAGCAGCAGCGCCGCCGGCAGGGCCAGGACAAAGCCATAGTGGGCCAGACGGGGCCGCAGGCCGAACCGCAGCAGCAGCACCAGGGCCAGGACCGACCACAGGAGGAGATAGGAGGGGCCAGGGACCAGGGGCCAGGGGCCAGCCGGGTCCCCCCTCCTGGTTGTTTGGCAGGCGGCAGAGGCTCCCAGGGCGAGGCCGAGGAGGGCCGCCACCGGCAGCTCCGGCCCGACCAGGAGCGGCGGGAACGGCGCTTTCAACCACATGGCCGCCAACAGGCACAGGCCGATGCCGGCCGCCCTCCAGGGGGACCGCCGTACATGGCGGTCGTAGTCATATATGGCCGCGGCCCCGGCCAGGATCTTGATGACCCCTTCGCTGATCCCGCCGCAGACCGTCTCATAGTCCACGGGCTCGCCGCTGATGGTGCAGCCGGAGACGCCGTGCGCCCCCCAACATTGCAAGAGTGCCGGCACGCGCAAGTCGATCTTGAAATTGGCGTCGTCATCGGTCCAGGCCGAGGCGGTCACGCCGATCTCATACCTGACCGTGATGCTATAGTCATGGTAGAGATTGCAGACGCCCGACGTCGGATACACCAGGCGTTCGCAGGTGCGGTAGTCCGGCACATGGGCGGTGGAGTTGCCGGCCAGCTGCACATACTGGGTATGGCACTCGGCCAACTCGCCGCTGACCGCCTGCTGGATGGCCTGGTCGGTCCGGGACCAGATGGGGTCATGGGACATGTTGACCCGCGCCCGGTTAGTGGAGCCGATGAGCACCCGGTAGGCCTGGCCGGTGTAGCTGCTGCTGGTCTGCAGGTCCCGGACCGTGGAGTTGGTGAGCCCCTGGATGCCGGCTTCAGAGCCGGCCAGGTCGCCGGCATGGGGGTTGGGGGCGTTGTTCAGGTCCGGGAAGAGGTCCTGGGGCCGGAAGGTGGTGCTGTTGCCGCTGCCCCAGTTCAATATGAGGTTGCCGGCGCTGTCCTGGCTGGCCATACCCTCCGGATTGGGTATCAAACCCCGCCCCAGGGCCTGCCCCTGCCTGGCCCGGTCCAGAAACTGGTCCGCATGGGCCGGCGTGGGACGGCAGACCGGCCAGGAGAGCACCGCAGCCGGCACCCAGATTTCCAGACAGATGAGCAGACCCCCCCAGCAAACGCCGCATACTCACCTCAGACAACAGTCGTTCCAGCGCCAGATGATGTAGATATAGTTCTCATAGCCGGGCAGGTTGCGCCATTCCCCCCAACGGAAGGGCGTAGCGCCGATGGCATGGTTGCTCCGGGTCTCGGCTACCGGCCAGAACATGGAGAGGCGGTACTGCTCTTTGGGGATGGTGGGATAGATGTAACCGCCGCAGAGGGCATCGTCGCCCATGGTCTTCCAGGCCAGCCCCCGGCGGTGCAGGGCGGCGATGGCCTTGGCGGCAATCAAACTGGTCACCCGGGGCCGGGACTCCCCCGCCTCCACCGAGCCGGTAAAGGGGTAGAGGCCGCCCCAGGAGCCGGCGCACCAAAACATATTGTTGATCGTCTTGTCCGCCAGGCCCATGACCGCATCGGCGATGCAAGCCGTCTGCATAAAGGGGTTGGCAAAGAGCACCACCTCGGGGACGGTGTAGAACGCCAGCTCGTCATCGCTCCAGGTGGGGTCAATCTCGGAGAGATACATCAGGTCAAAATCCACAAACCCGTCGGAGTGGCAGCGGACCCCGGAGAACAGCTCCAGGATGATGAGCAGCGGGAAAGCGAAGTAGTGGAAATTGTAAAACATCTTGTCGGTGATGTCATGCTCGCCCTTGGTGCCGCCCCCCAGGAGGCGGGAGTTGGTCAGGTTCATCCTGATGCCGCCCAGGGTCGGGGAGCAATACGGCAGCCGCACCTCCTCGATCAGCCGGGCCGGTTCCCAGAAGCCCAGGGGCACGCCCAGCGAGATGCCCAAGGGGCCGTCCTCACAGATACAAAGGAAGGGTATGGAAGGCCGCGCCCGGCCCGAGGGGGCGTCGTCGGTGCTGCCCCCCAGGGCCACGCCGCCTAAAATGATCGGAAAGATGCAGGACCAGCAGATATCCGAGATCAACCGCCCTGACCAGAGCTTGGCGTCCGGACAGACGTTGCCCATCTCCGCCCGGGCCGGCGCCGGGCAGAGCAGGACAACCAGGAGGATAACGGCGGTGAACCGGCGCATTATGCCAATCCCCGAAAAAGCCCACAACCCAGGTGACCGCCGGCAGCCAGGCAGGCCAGGGAGCCGGCGGCCACGTGGCTGAAGCCCATTATAGGCTGGTTTCGTAATACCCTGCACCGAATTTGTAGGCATCGACGTCGTCGTTGATAATGTATCCGACCTCGCTCGTTAAATACTTGACGCCCAACGGCAATTGGTAGAGCAAGGGCTTGAACAGCTTTTTGCTTGCCTCGTCATAATAATAACTTACATAGATATTGCCGTAGTTTGACGGGTTAACGCCCACATAGGACATTGCAGTAATTTCGTACAAGCCCAACCTGCCCAGTTCATTCCTCTTCGACATTTTGTAGCCAGGATAATATGGCCCACCCGGCGCCGCATAGAAGTAGCCGGTATAATAGTCGCCGTTGCCATAGGTGTATTTATATTCATAGCGGTCGCCCACATCGGCCTCAAAGTAGCCCTTCCCGAAAAGATAGTCAGAAACATTGTATTTAATGATATACCCAAGCTCCCCCCCTAACGGCCCCGATACTATCGTGGACAGCGGTTTATATACCGTTTTGCTTTCCGCATCGTAATAGGCGTCCAGCGTGACAGACCCCGACCTGCCGACGTAGCTGTCGCTGGGCGCCCCGACGCTGAGAATCGTATACTGCCCGACCTTTTTGTTTTCATCTGTGGTTGTCCAGGTTTTGCCCGGATAATAATTATACGCGCTTGCTCCTACCCTGCTTGCCTCTGCATAGACCGTCCCGGTATAATAGTCGCCGTTGCCATAGGTATATTGAAATTGATAGGGAGCATACAATGTTACGCTTGCGCGGTTTATTTCTGCTTTATTGTTATGCACAGACAGCCAGTCAATCGTCTTTTGGTTGAGGTGCACATACCGTTCTTCCTCATTCTTCTTGTCGACTGGTGTGACAACGCCATTAACATACAGATAAACTTCTTTGAGAGATCCTTTATTTTGTGTCCAGGCCACCCAGCCGTCCTGATTAATTTGCGGGTTCAAAACCGGTGCGCTCGTCGTGATGGGGACCGGCGAGCCAGCGCCACGGTAGAGCCACAGCGCATCAACTATCTTGCCACGATCCCAGTGAGCGCCTGACCAGACGAGCCAGCCATCGCGGTTCATGGCCAGCTGGGCAGCGCCAATCTCGGTCGTCGCCACCCGTTTAGCCAGTCCTGTCCCTTGATACAGATAGATGTCTGGCGGAGTTCCAGGCCTAGATGTTTGCACCCAAGCTAACCAGCCTTTTTCATTGATCGCCGGCGACCAGACTTGGGAACCGAGTTGTCTGATGGCCGTGCCGTTATAGTAATACAAGTCCAATGCAGTGCCATTGAAGCGGGTCCATGCGACACCCCAATACGAGGTCAGCAAATCATAGTACCGATCAGAGACGTTGCTGCCCTGAAATAAGGTCACATATTTCTTGACGCCTGCTTGATAGAGCAGCCGCAAATCGGTGCCACTGTGGGTTTCGAGCACCCAATCACTATCCGTTATATACAACCGGTTGATGCGATCCGATGCATTGTTGTCCAATACTGTTGTTCTCCCCTGTATGTAATAGTTGGCGCCGTATTTTTTGCCATCAAATGTACTCCACACTACTGCGCCATACTGGTTGATTGCCGGCCATAAGTCGTCAATATCGTTTTTAGTGACCTGGACCGGCGGTGACGATGTGCCGTCCCAAAGGTATATCTCCCAATCTTTGCCATCCCATTCCTGCCAGACCACCTGGCCACGATCATTAATCTGGAGATACTGCTTCGGCGTGTTGCGATTCGTGCCCCGGATGGGCTGTTTGCCCTGCCAGCAATATACGTCGTTGGTGGCCACGCTCACCCAGGCAGCCCAACCATATTGGTTTTGCACAAACGGCATGGGCGATGAATAGGCGAGATCTTTCGGCATTGGGATAGCCGTGGTTTGATAGGCGACGCCAGCATGAGCCAGCGGCGCCGCCGCCAAGGACAGCAGCAGGGTCAGGATAATGAGAGGCTTTTGCAACTTGTGCATGGCTTCCTCCTCAATGTGGTTACAACTCGCGCAGGAAATTATCCGCCAACATCCGGTTGTCGAGGATGTTCTCTAAAGCCCGGGCGTTCTGCCCACCAAAAAAACCACCACGACGCCAACAGTCCGCACCTTAACGGCTCTGTGCACTTCCTTCTCCTTTCTGGCTGGTTTTGTCCTGGTCCGGCGCACCGGCCAGGCACACTTCCCGCACCTCAAAATAATTCCCCGCCCCCGGCGCCACCACCGCGGGGACGTGCTGCAAGTGAAACCGGTCCCGGAGCTGCTCGTTGAGCAGGTAGACCGGCCCTTGCAATTCCTGTTCCAGTCTTTCCAGTGCCTGCCAACCGTTGTCACGGTCCGGCAGCACCGTGGTGAGATACTGCACCCGCAGCTTACCCTGGTACTGCCGGGCCGTCTCCTTGGCCCAGGCCACCTGCCCCGCCCTGGCCCCGTCAAACACTAACAGCACGAAGCTCGGTTTGACCACCTGAAACAGGTCGATTACCTGGCCCTGTTTCGCCACGACCCTGCCGTCCGGCAGGACCACGTCGTGGGGCACCGTATACTTGGCCTCCACGGTAAACCGCCGCTCCTCCCGGGCCTGCGGCAGCTCCACAAACTGGCAGCGCCGCCAGTAGCGGGCAAACGCCTCCTGCTTCTTCTTCTCCCAGTCCACGGCCCAAAGCCGCTCCTGCAGCTCCTCGATCAAATCCCGCTCGGCCAGGGGCGCCACCGGCCCCATCTGCCCCAGGTCGCCGGTCCGCCCGGTCTCCACCTGCCGGCGCAGCCACTCCGGGTTGGCCAGGCCCCGGACCTCCGCCACCTTCTGCCCCTGCCGCTCCAGGATTATCGTCGGCGCCACGCTCACCCCGTACTTCCGGAACAGGGTCGGGTCCAAACTGAGCGGCGGCAGTTTGGCGTCCTGCGACAGCTGCTTCAGATACCCCATAAACTGCTCGATATTTTTCATCCCCGCCGGCAGGCCCCGGATGGCGACCACCGCCTCCGGCGCCGCGGCCTGCAGGTCCTGCAACAGCCGCCGGTTTTTCTCCAGGTCCTCCTGCGGCTGCGGCCCCAAGGTAATAAAGACAATAGCCCGCTCCGGCGGCGGACTGGCCTCCGGGAGCTCCCGGTTGAGGCCTTCTTCCACCCGGCGCCGGTGCTGCCGGGCAATCTCCTCGGCAACAGCCCGGTATTGTTCCACCTGGTTGTGGGCCTGGCCGGCCACCTCTGCGGCCCGCCGCTCCAGGTCTCCCAGGTCCAGCGGCGCCTGGGCCAGCGCCAAACCTGCCCACCAGAAAAAACAGAGGGAGACGACGGCCACAGATCGCCTCCCTCTCCACTGCACGCCGCACCTCCTTTCCGGGCCAGGTTGGGTTTCGTGTTAATCGCCGAGGTTGCCTGCTGCGGGGGAACCAGCCGCCGCTTCCCCGGCGTCGGTTAACTGCTTGAGGTGCTGCCCGCCACCCAGACGAGCAGCGGGCAGGTTGGAGTTGGGTTGGGAGTTTACTCGAGGACGCATTGCCGACACAACTCCTGGGCGCGGCTCCAGCAGATAGCGGCCATCCGCCAGCGGCGTGATGGTGAAAAGCGGTCCCGCCGGCTTGACCGGCAAGCCGCCGGCCTGGACCGGCCAGGCCAAGCCCAGGACCATCACCGCAGCCAGCGCACACCGCCAGGCCATCACCGCAGCCCTAAAAAGGCGAACAGGCCGATCAACGGCAGATAGACGACCGCCTGGAGCGGACGCCAGAGGGCGCCCACATTGAGCGTCTCGTAGGTCTGGATCTCCAGGTCCGGCTTGCGGCCGCTGTGCACCACGTCGTGGAACACCATGATGTAGCGCAGCCGCATCTCCTGCCAGTGGCCGTCCAACAACCACAGGAGCACCAGGCAGAGCACCGCGGCCACCTGCCAGAACATCGGGCCGGTCTGGCCGAGGCCAAAAAAGGCCGGCACGCTGGCAATGGCCAGCAGCCGGGCCGCCATGGATTGCCAACCGTAGCTGCGGATGATGTTCTGGTACTCGGCCATGAGCACCAACCGCTCGTTGGCGGAAAGCTGCTCCCGCCAGGGAACCTGCTCTTCAGGCATGTCTGCAATTACCGTACTTTGGGCCATCTTTCCTCCTTGGTTGTTTTTTTACGCTCCGGCAGGATCGCCGGCACCGCGGGTTAAAATACCTTCCAGGCCCGGCCGATCACCTGGTCCCGAAGGACCAGCCCCCAGTAGCGGGAGTCATAGCTGTCCGGCAGGGTCCCCATAACAAAATAGCTGTCTGGCGGAATATCATAGCTGGCGGCAAAATCCCGGCACTCTTTCCCCAGCCGGTCTAAAACCGAGTCCTCCAGGACGAAGCTATAGACAGCACCGTCCGGCCTGACCACCGCCCCCCGGCAGGCCGCGGTGATCTCCACCTGATCCCCGGGCAGGCCCACCACCAGCTTGACGAACTTCGTCCCCGGCCGGTAGGGGCGCTGCCGGTCGTCGGTCCGGAACGCCACCAACCCGTGCCGAACCGGCGGCAAACCTTTCTCCACTATATACAGGCGGCCAGGCAGGCAGGGCGTGCCCGATGCCAGGCCCAAGGTATAATGCGCCATAAACCATTTGCCCCCCGCCAGGATCACCGCCAGCACCACCAGGCACTGGACAGCAAAAACCGGCCAGGGTTTGCGCCTATCTGCCTGGACCGCGGCTGTCTCTACACCCTCCGACATCATCCCCCTCCGGCAGCAGCCCCCCGGGCTGGCTTCTGCCCCGCCGCCACCCGCTCGATGGCCTCCATGAGGCTTAACCCCTGCGACTGCCACTGCTGCACCGCATACACTTCATCCGCCTTGGTGCTATAGAGCACCTTCTTAAACGGCTCCACATACAGCCGGCCCACACCCATGCTGCCCTCGCACAGCAAAGCGATCTCCGAGTATCTCCCCGGTATGGTGTGGACCGTCTTGAGCATGGCATAGCCATACTCCCCCAGGTCAATCCGCTTGCTCTGCTCCAACCGGGCGATGGCCTCCCGGGTCTGCCCCAGGAGCAGCTTGATGGCCGAGTTCTCGGATATGGCCTCGCCGCTGGGACTGTTATACAAGTCGTTGACCGACTGGGTCACCACAATGGCCGCGCCGCCGTATTTCCGGAACCGCCGGAAGCCATGCTCGATAAACGTAGCCACATTCCCCTGGGTCAACAGGTCCCAGGCCTCGTCGATGATCAGCAGCTTGTGCCTGTCCCGCTGGCCTAGGTACATAGACTGCTGGATCTGGTAGATCAGCTGCAGCAGCACCACCTGCTGCAGCTGCCGGCGGCCACGGAGTTCCTCCAGCTCAAGGACCACCAGCCTGCCGTCGAAGCGGACGTTGTTTGCGCCGTTGAAAAACCGGCCATACTCTCCCTTGGTGGTAAACGGGTAGAGCTGCTCGCCGATATCCCGCAGCCGGCCGTCCTCCTCGCTTTTCAGGGCCTGGGCCAGGGAGTCAATGGTCATCTCCGGCCCTTCGGCCTCCCACACCTGGTTGAGCACCCGCTTCAACCCGGCAGTCTGGAAGTCCGAGAGCGCCTCCGTGGGCGCCGCCATCATTGTCACCAACCCAGCCAGGATATCCGCCTCCTCGTTGTAGTCTTTGACCAAACTAAACGGATTCAGGCAGATATCCGAGTCGACGCCAAACACCATAAAGGTCTCGCCCAGCAGCTTGGTCAGCTTCTCGTAGCTGCGGCCGATGTCCAGCACCCAGCAGCGGCCCCCCAACGACAAATACTGCATGATGATTTCGTTGGTTAAAAATGATTTGCCGGATCCGCTCTGGGCCGCAATGACGGCGTTGTAGTTGCTGCTGGAATCAAACAGGTCAAAGAACATCAGCTGGCCGTCCCGCCCGACAAACTGCAGCACCGGCGTGGCCGTGCCCTGCCAGCTGCCGAATACCGGCAGGAAAATCAGCGCCTGCCGGGAACCCATAGTGCGGTAGCGGTTGAGCTGCGATACCGCCTCCGGCTCCGCCCCCAGCGGCAGGCTGTTCAAAAACATGGGCAAGGTGATGAAACGGTCCTCCATCAGCTGGATGCCGCTCTCCCGCCAGAATGCCTGGCAGTTCGCCACCGCCGCACTCTCTTCCCCAGGGTCGCAGAACAGCACCACAGACAGGGCAAGCCGCACCAACCGGTCGCCCCGGTCCAGGGCCTCAAACAAGACGTCGTAGGATTGCTTTTTCTTGGCCAGCCGGGGCACGTATTTCAACAGCGGCCCGTAGGCCTGGTTGGCCACCCACTGCCGCTCCTTCTCCAGCTTCCCCCGCTTGGACTCGGTGTCCGGGAAATACACGGCGGCGCTGATGAGCACGTTCTCCCGGATGCCCCGGGCCCCGGCCACCGGGTCCATGAGAAACTGGTGGGCCACCCCGAAATACGACGACTCCGGCAGCCGCTTGGGCGACAGGGCCTTCACCACTTTGTCGCCCAGCTCCAGCCGGTCCCGGTGCACCACCACCGCCGTCTCATAGTCGGCTATCTGGTCCCGGATCAGCCGGTTGGCATCAAAGACCGCGGCATCGGTCTGCCGCCAGCTGGCCGCGGCAGACCAATTCAAGAGGGTCTCCATGACCCGCAGGTAATCCTCCACCGTCATCACCCGGGCCTGCAGGCCGGTGGCCTTGAGGCTCTCCAGGGCCGCATCCCGCAGCTCCAGGGCCCGCTTCTGGTCGGCGTCGGTTGGCTCGCCATACACCAGGGGCAGGCGGGCCGTGACCACCAGCTGGACCTGCCGCAGCCGCAGGCCGCTTCCATCCAGCGGCGCCACCGACTTCTCACGCAGGAATTCAACCCGGCTGTCCCGGCTCTGCTGCAACAGGGGGGGCAGGTCCTCACCCACCGGCAGCTTCACCTGCTCCGGCCGCACGTCCGGCCCGGCCCACAGGCAAAACTGGAGAATCGTTTCCGCCGGCCAGGCCAGGTTCATGATATTGTTCAGCCGGTCCGCTATCCGGTCGTCCCCCCCCGTCATGGGCGAGCACATGTATCCAAACCCCAATGCCCCCGGATCCAGGAAGAACAGCCGGTCCTCCGGCGAGTAGGCCAATGCAGGTATCAGACTGCTGATGGGCTCCCGTTGTTCCATACAAAGCTCCTCGGGCGGCGCCTGCTACCGTCACCGCCCGGCCTCAGATTTACAGCATACGGGCAGTCAACGTGGCGTTGAAGATCGTGTCGATGATGGTAGGGGCGTTATACAGCCCTAAGCCGCCGCCGATACCCACGGCGAAGGCCATCAGCGACTGGTTGGCGATCCCCGCCACGATGCCCACCAGGATCATGCCCAGGGCGATCACTTTGCCGACGTTGCCCTGAGCCCAAGCGGTGATGTCGGCGTAGACGCTGGATAAGGGACCCGAGGAACCCCCCGCCCACGCCGGCCCGGCCACCGACAGGACTAACAGGGCCATCAGGATGCCGACCATTACCAGTTCCCGGCGCATAAATAATGCCTCCTTAGTATTGAGTTGATTGATGCGATACCGCTCTCGCCTGCGATCGTGGTTACTGTTGCTGTTCTGCCGCCGCACCTCCTTCCCCGGGGCGGACCCGCCCCGGCAGCTGCTGGAATTGTTGGAGATCAACTTGATTCTGCACCGGCGGGCGCTGAATTTTATCCGGGAATAATGCTTTATTTTGACGCACTTCGGAGGGTGACGGCTGGCGGGGCGCCTGCCTCCCGGCGGCAGCCCCCCGGGCCTGGCCTTTATCCGGCGGGCTGACCGCCTCCAAGGCCGAGATGGCCGGCGCCACCCGCATCTGGCGTTCGCCGATGCTCCACTGCCGCTCCTGCACCTCGGCGTAGATATAGTTGGGCAAATGCAGCTGGCCGTTCTGGGACTCCCAGGGCGCCACCCAGATCCTGATCACCTGGGCCGGCGTCCGCAACGGCAGGGGGCCAGCATACCCCAGCCCCTGCACCGGCGCCCCGTCCGGCCCCGGCGCGGTCCAGGCAGCCGGGACGGCCTCCGCCTTATCGCCCCCCCGGGTCAGGGCCTCCTGATAGTTCGTCTGGGCATAGGTCTCCCGCACCGACTGGCACTGGACGCCCTCGGGAAACCCCTTGCACTTATAGTTGCTGTGCCAGGCGTTCAGACAACCAGAGAGGACTATGGGCAGGGCAAGCGCCAGCAACATGCGTCTCATTTTTTTGCCTCCTTGATGGGTTGGCCGGCCAGCCAACCGGCCAAATCGTTGAGGGCCCCCTTGTGGGTCTGGCCGTCGTCCCGGATCAAATACGGCACCGCCGGGATGCTCAGGACCCGGGCCACCACCAGCGTCTTCTGCATCGGCGTGATGTCGCACTGGCCCTCCGGGAGGCCGTCATACTGCTGCGCCAGCAGGGCCGGCAGGCCCTTCTCCGGACCGGCGCACCAGACCTTCTTAGCCAACGCCAGGGCCTTCGGACCGATGGGCAGCAAGACAATCCTGAAGGTAAACTGTTCACCCATTTGCGCCGCCTGCCCCAAGACCTGGTGGCAGTGCGGGCATTCCGGGGACGCAAAGACCACCACCTCCCGAGGGCCTTTCCCGAGGGTGAAGGCAGCCAGATCCTCCAAATTCACGCCAATCTTTTTCAGGTCCAGCCGGTTGACAATCTTCTCTACCTCCTCCACGGTGCTGATGGGCTGGCCGTTCCACATATCAAAAATAGGGCCTTTGAACACAAACCGGCCGTTGGCCGACACAAAGAAGGTCCCCTTGTCCGACTCGACGATGTTCACGCCCGTGATGGGCAGCTGCTGCATCTTCTTGATGGCCCCCAGGGGCGTCTGGGACTGCGCCCAGGCCGGCCCGGCGGCCAGCAAAATCCCTAACACCATCCCCGCCAATTTCTTCACCGCGCCACCTCCTCCGGGATCTCCGGCTGCAGGACAAACTCCCGGCCCCCCTGGATCACCACGACATCCGGGATATACCGGGTAGGCCAGACCTGATAGGCCAGCCGGTAGGGCGCCGGAACCTCATTGATTGACACGGCCGCCGCCGGGGGCGCCCCAGCCGGCGGCCGGCACGTCCGGCAACAGCCCGCCAGCACCATGGCGCACAAAACAACTGCAACGAGACGGCCCAAATCTATTCCCCCAACGTCACCTTGCCCTGCTGCAACTTCAGGTGCACCCCGTTGAGCAGGATAAAATCAATGGCCCGGCCGGCATCAATCTCGATGACCGGGTAGATGTTCTCGGCCATCTCGATGTAATACTTGGCCAGCCGGTCCATGGCCGACCCCGCCCCCGACAGCCCGGCGGACTGCAAGGCGTCAGAACTCAGGTAGCTCTCAAACGGCGCCTTGGCGTTGCGGCCCACCGAGCTCGGCGTATAGATGGAAAACATCGGCTGCTTGCCGAACAGCTTGCTGAAACCCTCCAGGAAGCCGGCGATCAAGGCCCGGCCCAGCAAGGCACCGGTCTTGTTCACCACCCGGCCCCGGATGCCGGCCTTGCCGTCCTCACCCACCGCGTACATCTCAATCCGGGACTCCAGGGCCTTGCCGTCGTCCCGGATGCAGCTCAGCCGTTCCGCCCGGACGTAAGCCCGCTCCGAACTCAGGTCGCCCCAACCGGAGGCCACCAGGAAACACTCCCGCACGTCCGTGCGGTAGCGGTTGGGCAGGATGGCCTCCTTCTTCACCCGCAACAGCACCGGGAAGGGGTCTTTCCGGCCCTGGTGCCCCGTGGGCACGTCCATGCCGGTCAACAGCGTCCCGGAAAAGATGCTGCCCGCCGGCAGGAAGGTGCCTTTGTCCTCTTCGTGTTTCTTCTTGTCTTTCACCGCCGCCACGCCCTCTTTCTGGGAGTCCTTGGCGCTCACCGCCCGGATGTCCCCGGGCTTATGGCTCTCCGGTTTCGGCGGTTCTCCTGGTGGGCCGGGTTTGGCCGCCGGCGCTTTGGCTTCCTTCGGGGCCGGCGGCCCCGGTTGGGTTTTGCGGCCTTTGTCCTGCTGGAAATCGCGCCACCACTCCTGCCCCGCCGGTTTGGCCTCCTCCTTGGCCGGCGGTTTGGCCGCCTCCGGAGGCTTCGATGCCGGCGGCGCCTGCTTCTGCAGCGCCTCCTGGATGCGCCGGTCCACTTCCTGCTGAATATTCCGGCTGTCGGGCAGTTGTCCCTTCAGCTGCTTCACCAGCTCCGTCGTCTCTTCCAGTTTTTTCTGCAGCGCCTCGTTTTGCTTGCGCACCCGCTCCAATTCCGAGGACACCCCGCTGATCCCCATCTTCTTGTCCAAATCCACGGGCATAAAGACCTGGCGCTGTTTGGGCGGCGTCCGGGCCGTGGGCTTCTGCCGCGGCGGCGACTGGCTCACCACCGCATACAGGATGCCGAACAACACCAGGCCCACCAGCAGGAGCGCCAGCAGCCGGCGCCATTTGGACGGTACGTTCCGATTGAATTTCTCAAGGAATTTCTCGCGGAGGCGGCTCAACCGTTCCATAAGCTAAAAGCTAATATGGCGTCGCGACCTGCCGCCGGGCCAGAAGGTCCGGCTCGTCGGACGGTTCGGGCTCCGGCTGCCGACGGGGCCGGGGCTCCTCCCGCACCTGGGGCGGCGCCGCCCAATCACCCGCCAGGACGCTAGGACGGGCCTTCGGCGGGTTCACCGCGTCCCTCCCGAACACCACATAGAGTTCCGTGCTCTCCCGGGGGCCGAGCTGCACCTTGGGCCACACCGCCACCGCCCGCACCCCCGGCCGGTAGCAGGCCGACTCATCCACCAGCAAGGTGCCGGAGGAGACGTTCGTCAGCCGGGACACCACCACCAGCAGGTTGTGCCCCTCCAACACCTGCCCCGGCTCCACCTCCACCGGCAGCTTGCAGGCCGGACGCGGGTCCATGGCCACCGGGCGGCGCAGGTTGTAGCCCTGGGGCAGCTCGTTGCGGGCCACCCGCATGATCACCTCGCTGATGGCCTCCAGATAGGGCTCGCTGCGCTCCCACTTGGCCGCCTTGGGATTATTGCCGGCCCCGGCTCGCACCGGCCAGCCGCCCTCCAGGGCCAGCCTGATCTCCCGGGGCGGCACCTGCTGCGGCATCAGGGTCACCGACAAGGCCGGCTCAGGCTCCCCGTCCTCCGTAATAAAAAGCGTCGTCGGCCCGTCATCCAACCCCAGGCTGACGTAGATTATGGACCCGTCCACCTTGAGCTTGGCGTTGGATACCGTGTTCACCACGGGGCTCTGGAAGGGCGTCACCAACCGGTTCAGATTGTTGCCCGCCACCACCAGGACGACATTCTGCCCCGGCGCCACCTTGACCGTCTCGCTGGCCGCCGCCGCCTTGGCCCCCTGCTGGCCCTTCCGGGCCTGCACCGCGGCAATGACCCGGGCCGGGATGTCCGGCGGCTGCTCCGCTACCGCCGGCGCCACCTCCGGCGCGGCCTGGGCCAACACCTGGACCGGCGGCGCCTGGCTTGCCCCGCCGCCACGCAGCAGCTGCGCCGGGATGGCCGGGATCTCCTGGAACGGCTCGTCTGCCCAGGCCGGCCCCCCGGCCAGGGCCACAACCAGGGCCAGCGGCAGCACCGCCTTATTTATCCTGGCCGCCATCAGGCTTGTCCTCCTGGTTGTCCTGCGGCTCCAACGCCGCCGGCGGCACCACCGGCACCAGCCCCTGCTCTTGCAGCGCCTCCTCGATCTGCCGATCAATCTCCTGCATCTTGTCCATATCTGGCACAACCGCAGAACTTGGCGCCTCCACTGCCTGTCCTTTAACGGTATTGATCTCCCCGGCCCAACCGGCCAGCGGCAGGCCGCATAAACAGAAAGCCATCAAAACCACAACCAGGCGGAGCATCTTATCCCTCCTTCTCCTCCCCCGGCTGCTTCTGGTCGTGCACCAGCACGTCCGTAATCACCGGGGCATAGTTCCTGACCGCAATGGCAAACTCATAGGTCCGGCCCAGGTTCTGCGACCTGCCAAACGGCCCGTGCATGGCCATCTGGCCACTCACCTGCACCCGATCGTCCTCCATAACGACAATCTCATGCACCGTAAAACTCGTGGTCAAGTTGCCCGACTTGATGGTCCTGGCCTGCTCATAAATGGCCTGGCTCATCTCCTGATAGATGTTTGGCGCCATATACCGCTGCAGGTTGGCCATGACAAAATCAACATTGCGGGGCGTGACGTTCCCCATGAGCGTGGCAAAGAACAGCCCCCAGGCCTCCAGGTAGGCCCGGTCACCCTGTTTGTGCCCAACCTTGACCTCCTTCTCCAGGGTGGGCGGCACCAACACCACCGTCTGGTTGCTCCGCAACAGCGCCACCAGCACCAGGTTGCTCACCAGCAGCAGGAGCAGCACCCAGCGATAGATGCGGTTCTCCAACAGGACGCCGCTATAACTGGAAAAGAATTTCTTGATATCCATTACGGCGTGTACTCCCGCTGATACGGGTTGACCATGGTCCGGCTCTGCAGCGGCACCAGGCCGAACCAATACAGCAGGTGCAGCAGGTAGCCGTCCGGCCGGGTGTTCTTGAAGCGCCGATACAGATGGGCCACCACCCAGCCGGCGCCTAAGCCCAGAAAGAAATGGTTGAGAAAATTCCCTATCACCAGGAAGAGCATGAAAGGGGCAAATTCGTCCACGCTCCACAGGAGCACCTGATGGGGCGTATCGATCTCCCCGGGAATGTTCACCGGCTCCATAACCGCCTCCTTTGATTTCATTGTCCTAAAATTCAGCAGCCGATTTGTGCGGAAATAAGACCTTTTTTGAACGCAATAAACGGCTAAAAAAATTCCCCCCGAAACCGGGCGGCTCCGGGGGGAGATGGGGAGATGCGAGATGCTGCTTGCTTGGTTCGTTTATGGGTGCTGCGTTGCCCTCCTGCCTCCTGGTTGTTCTCTCAGCCGCCTGTGCTGCCGCTGATGGTTTCCTGGTATTTGGCGCCGTTGTCATCCATGGCTTCAAAATACACGGAGGCGGCCGCATCCGCCTTGGATAGCGTCAAGCGGTTGCCGCAGCTCAGCAACCGGTTGTTATGATACCAGCGGTAGGACGTAATCCGGCCGTCAGGATCGCTGCACGCTGCCTCCAGATAGACAAACCGGGCATCCTGCCGGGAACTGACCGTGCAGGACGGAGGCTTATTCACCGCCACCTCCACCGGCAGCGACTCCGTCACCATCTGGCCCAATTTCGTGGCCGCCGTCACCGTGATGGTGTGGCTCCCAGCCGGCATACCCTGCACCGACCCCACAGATTGGTTCACCGTCGCTCCAGGCGCATCGGTTTGATAGGTCACCGAGGTTATCCGGTCTGCCGGATGGCCACCGCTGAAACTGGCCCGCACCAGCACGGTCAACGGCTCCCGCTTGCCAGGATTGCTATACAGCGGTTGGAAACTCACCTTTATGGGCGGCGCCGACGCCAGCTCCACCTGCGCCGTCGCCGCCGCCGTTGATCCACGGGCATCCTTGACTTGCAACGATACATCATGCTTGCCAGCCTGGCTAAACAACGCTTGAATGGTCCTGCCGTAGTCCATTGTCCTAATGAGCGCGGCCCCCTCCGGCAGACTCCAGGTGTACTGGGGCTTCTCCAAAGCCCAGGGCTTGCCCGTGGACGGCATGGCCGTCAACGTCACCAGGGACGGCGCCATGGGGTAGTCCTGGTCGACGTTGATCGCGAACGTCGGCCAATCGTAGTAGGTCAGAGGAATGGCCTTGACCGCCTTAGCTGTGGTGCTCTCCTTCATGCCCTTAATCCAGGCCCGGTACACCAACAGGCTCCTACGACTGGCCGCATCAGCCGCCGTCGGGCTGTAGCTCAGCGACGTGCCCGGCACCACCGTCCCATCCGGCAGCTCCCACTGACCCTCCACCTGGTATGTCGCCTTATCCAGGTTGGCGCGCAGCTCCACCACCGCCTCCAGCCGGTAGGTCTGGGCCTCCTTGGTGTTGTACTCCATACTGCCAGGAGCTTTGACATAAATATCCGGCGGCAGCGGCGGCACCACCCGCACATACTTCACCATCTGCCGCCAGGCCTTGGCATCCGTCGCCACCGAACTGTTGAGCCTGGCCTTCACCATATACTGGTAGGTGCCCAACTCCGACGGCGTCACCGTATAGGCCGGCCCCGTATGCAGCAAAGTGACGCTATTCCGGTCTTGCCGATACCACTCGATGGTGGCCTGGTCAGCGGCCACCACCTTGCCCTGGCTCGCCAACTCCGCCTGCAGGGTCATAGGCGTGTTGACAATCACAACTTGGGGACCGGTCACCGCCACCTCCGGCACATCATAGGCCGTCAACGCCAGCTGGTTGGTATACCCTTTGGCCCCGCTCAGACGGTTCGCCAGCTCCGCCCGCACCAGATACTGCCCAGGGGCGAGCCTGAGCCTGGCCATAAACGGCTGCATACCGTCAAGGTCCTCCCAGGTAACGCCATTGTCCCGGCTCATCTGCCAGACAACCCGACCCAATACCTTCTGGTCTTCGGCGCCGACCGTCAGTATCGGCATCACTTCCAGCGGCGCCGGACCGCTGACTACCCTACTGCCGATCTGGCCCGCTGGAGCCTCGCCTTTCAGCACTACGGCATACGCATTGTTGGACACCAGCGTCCGGTTGTAATACGAGACCCCCGACGGCGGCTTCAAACTCAGCACCGCCGCCAGCTTGACGTTCCCCAGAGGCGGATTGAGCGTCTTGGTCAACTTCCCACTGGCCGGCAGCGCCTCCTTAGCCGTCATGGCGCGGTACTGGCCCACGCCTTCGATATAACCAAACTCTACCTCCCAATCGCCATGCTGCGCCGGGTCGTACTGATAACCACTCCTGGTCCGGCTGCCAACATGGAGGGTGACGCCCAACCCGGTCGTGCTATTTCCGATCCAATCCGACGTCAACCAGGCATCCAGCCGTTTGGGCGGCACCAACACCACCTGATAGGTTTTCTCGAACCGCTTCTCCGGCATGTGGGTGTAGCTCAACGCTACCCGCATCGTTTTGGCCGACCAGAGCGGCTGCGCCCCCAGCGTCAGATACCTGGCAAAGGTGATGGCCCGGGCCGCAGCATACTCATAGCTGGCCGCCTTCCCGTCCACATCCACCGTCAGGGTCAGGCTGGCATTGTTCATGGGCTGCTGGAACTGCACTATTCCGACCGCACCATCCCCGTCGGACGTAACGGCCACTTTGCTGTCATCCAACTTCTGGGCATACATCCCCGGCTGCAGCGTAAAACTCAGCTCCGGCGGCTCCTGGGCCGTGATTGTATAGCTCCCGGAGGACACCCCCTCAGCCTGGCCCTGCGGCGTATATAAATCCACGCTCCAGGACACCGTCTGATCACCCAGATTTGCCAGCCGGCCCGCCAAAACAGCCAGGCTGCCATCGGTGCTCAGCCCCTCCGGGACCGTCTGCCAGCGCACCAGGCAGGTGGTCTCATAGGCCCCATACCGCGCCGCCTCCGTCGGGTGCCCCGTCACCCGGCAGGATATCTTGCCCGTTGACTTCGCCTGCAAACTCAGCTCCTGCACCTTCCGATACACCGGCGACGGCAGCGACGCCTGCACGCCCACCGACACGTCCGTGATGGGCAGGCGGGTAATATCCCGGCTGCCGCTCGCCAAGCGGTACTTCGTGCCGCCGTTGTAGAGCGACACCGTGTAACCCACCGCCAGGGGGCCGGCAACTTGCAGCACCCCCTGCAGCTTGCCGTCTTTCAGCTCATAGCCAATGGGAGCATACAGGTACTCAACCAGACAAACCGGATTATCTATGGGGTCGGCGGCCTGGGCCTGCCGCTCGTCATACGTCAGGGCACAGGGCGTCCCCGCTCCCGGCGCCGCACTGATCTTCTGGGTCTCGATCAAGGGCTGTACCTCCCAGCCGGGATCAGCGGTCAATTCCACCTGCGGCTGCCAGATTCTGATCGGCACCGACAGCACCGGAAATTCCGGCGCCAGGCTGGTGATCAATATATTGGCCTGTCCCACTTGCGACGACCAAACCGGCAGGTCCAGCCGCCCGCCATGGGCGCCAAAGTCATACGCGGCAATCACCTTCTGCTCGCCCGGACCCACCACCAGGCCACCTACCACCACCGGCACGGTGGAGTCAGTCCCGGACACCACCACCAGATCATACGTGCCCGACACCACCTGGCCGCCGATCTGCACCGGCTGGCTCAGCAAAGCGTTGCTGCCGTCCTTATGCACCGCGGCCGCCGGGATGGCCGGCAGGTTCAACGTGGCGCCCCCTCCCGATGCCAAGGATACGGTCGGCGGCGCATACAGCCAGGACACGCTCTGCACCCGCCGGTTGCCGGTGTTATCCCGGGCCTGCACCGTCAGGGTATACTCCTGCCCGGCCGACGGGTAGAGGACCGGATACTCCAGAACATAGGCGCCGTTTTCCTGGCGGCAGGCCAGATAGACGTCGGTGTTCTGCGGCCCGCCTGTCAAGCGGACACTCTCCACCACCGGGTTGGCGTCCACCCCGTCCGTCACCGTAAAACTGACCTTCGCCAGGCTGTCTACGGCCTCATGGTCCGCCAAAACCTGGCCCTGCCGGTAAAACTGCACCGCCGGCGGCGTGGCGTCCAGTGCCAAGGCCCCTATATCCTGAGTTGCCAGGTTCTGGACCTCATCCCAAGCCTGGAGGGTAAACTGCCAGTTGCCCTCTGGCAGGGCGGCATAGGATACCGTAATGCGGCTGTTGTTTCCTCCTAAGGCAGCCAGCGTCCCAGGGATCAACCGCTGCTCCGAGGTGGCCGGGTCCACCGCCAGAAGTTGGCCGCCCACCAATTTGACCGCGCCGTTCTGGCTCCCAGTCAGTGGTTTGTTCACCTCGAAAGCCACCGTCTTGCCAGCCTGGTCCAGACTGTAGGACGTGATCGTCGGCGGCGCCAGGTCATACAAGACATAGATTAACGGGGTGTTCGTCGTATACAACGACGCATCCGCACTTTTAACCTGGAGTAACTTGGTGTACAACTTGGCGGCTCCGGCTGCCGGCGGCGACAGGGCCAAGGTCGCCGTGCACTCCGTCTGGCCGGCGGGAATCGTGCAGGGCGTGATCCCGCTCGGCGCGGTAAAGGTCACTACCTGGTTATAAGGCCTGGCCTCAACCACCGCCCGCAATTGCGTCACCTGCACGGTGCTGCTGTTCAGGTAGTAGGTCAGCTCGCCTTGCACCTCCGCCGACCAGCCCGTATCAGTCCGGTAGACCTGATAGCTTACCAGCCGCGGCGATTGTGGCGCAGCGGTGTCCAGGGCCAGGTTGTAGGTGAGGACGCCGGACGAAAACCACCGGGCGTTCTGGAACCGCCAAATGTTCTGGTTCAAGACGCCCGACGGATCCCACGGCACCGTAAAGACAAAATAGGCATACTGGGCATCGGTATAGGCCAGCGTGCCGCCGGAGGCCTCCAGACCATAATCGGGGTTGTCGCCCACCCAATTAGATCGCGGCAGCCGGTAGAGCAATTTCAGCGGGTTGGCGTAGCTGGTCATGCCCGGCGTGTAGGCCACATAACCGACCAGGCCGGAACCAGGGATAAACTCCGTGGTCACGTTGGGGCTATAAATAGCCACCAGCTCCGGATACGGGGCGCAGGTGCCGTCATATCTGACGACCGCCGCGACCACCGTCTTGTTGCCGGCCCGGTCCGTTATGGTAAACCGCACCCCCAGCGGGCCATCCCGATCCGGCATGACGCCGCTCGGAAAACTGCTGCTGCTGCCGATCCCGGCCTCCTGCGTCGCCGCATTATACCAGCCGGCCTGCGCGGCCAAGACCGCATTGGTGGCCGGGTCATAGACCTCAAACTGTACCGCCGTGACCCCGAGGCCGTCCGCCACGCCCTTGACCCAGATCTGGCGCAGATCAAAGCCACCCACCAACTCATTGCCGGTGATCTGGACCGGGGCATAGACATTGGGTCGGGACCACCACCACAGCTCCCCCGCCGACGGCGGCGTCCGGTCCACAACCAGAGCGACATTTTGGCTCGAAACCACACTGCCCCCGCTGGTCAGAATCTGGGCCGTCAACGTGTAATTCCCCTCCGCCACCGCGGCCGGAACCGACAGGACTTTCCCGTAGTAGGTCTGACCCGATACAGTGAGCGTGTCAGACGCCGTTATCAGACCCGAGACGCCCTCCGCCACCGTGGCGCCCGAACCGTCCTTGAGCACATACCCCACCTTCCGGTCCAGGCCGGCGGTCAGATACAGGTCTATCCCACCGACAGGGTTGATATACTGCTGCGACGGCGCCACCGTCTGCACCTGGCTGTTCGTGTCCGTGTAGGACAGGGCGACCACGTCCGCCCAGGCCGGTACCGCCCCAAACAGCAGGATGATGACCACCAGTATGAGTCTTCGGGCCATGGCAGAACCCCCATGATCTGATCTAACGGCCCAGAGCGGCAGGAGAGGCGCGGTGACCACACCGCCGGGGAGGGAAGCTCGGCGCAAACGGCCCGACGCCGCCCTCTCCTACTGCTCCTGGCTGATCACAGTTTATTAAATTTGCCAGCCTCATTGGTGGGGTTCAAAGATTAAAAAAGGGGCTTATTCGGGAATAACCGCCTCAGAAGACAGCCGCACCCAGGACCAACAGGCTGCCTCGGTCTACCGCCGGCGCATCGTGTTGCCGCTCACCAGACAAAAACTCCAGAAACAACGCCGCCAGCTCAGGGTCGAACTGAGAACCAGCATGTCTCCGAATCTCTCGCCGGGCAGACAACTGCCCCAGCTTGCCCCGATACGGCCGCTCCGACCGCATCGCATCCCAGGCGTCCACCAGCGATACCAGCCGGGCCGACAGCGGTATCCGACCGCCAGCCAAGCCGTCTGGATAGCCCATGCCATCCCAGCGCTCGTGGTGGTGCCGGATCACCGCCAGGATCTCCGGCGCCAACCCCAACGGCTCCACAATGGCACAGCCCAGCACGGCGTGCCGCTGCAGCAGCAGCCGCTCCTCTGCCGTCAGCAGCCCCGGTTTAAGCAGCACCGCATCCGGGACCCCGATCTTGCCCAAGTCGTGCAGCAGGCTGCCTACCTCTGTCGCCGCCAGCAGGGCGCCGTCCATCCCCAGATAGCGACCAAAGCGCACCGCCAGGTCCGCCACCCGCACCGAGTGCTCAAAGGTATACGGATTCCGAGCCTCCACCGCCCGGGCCAGGGACAGATACACCGGCAACATGGCAGACTGCACAACTACCTCCAAAGGCCAACAACCAGGAGATTACTCTCCTGGTTGTGCCCGCCTATATCCGCTTCTGAATACTCAACACCATCACCCACAACGCCATGCCTGCACACCCCAAGGCCGCCGGATACGCCAGCGGCGGCACCGACAACGGCAGCAGCGGCAACAGCACCGCCGCCGCCAGCAGGAAATGCAGCAGCAGCCTGGTCTTCCGGTGCACCAGGGGGCTGGCAAAACTAAACTGATACTTCCTGATCTCCCGCTGCACCATCCCGTCCACCAGCAGCGGCACCGTGAAAATAGCCGCCCCCGGCAGCCACAACGCCATCACCTCCCAGCGGAAAAACATCTGCCGGACCACCATCCACATCACCTGCAGCCGCTGGAAAAACCAGCGCCCCAATCCCCGGTCGTCAAACCTGTCCTGACCCCGATAGCCGCAAAACGTGAAACTGGCCTCGATTATCCCCGTGTCCAACAGCAGCCTCTTAAACTTCCGCCCCGACTCAGCCACGACATATTCCACAGCCTCCTGACCCAACTCCGACGCCACCAGACGCTCCTCCCGCGCCGAGACCTCCTGGACCGCCGCCGCCGGCAAGAAGAGAAACACCAAGCCCAGTTCGTTCAAAAACGCGACCAGCACAAACCACCAAAAGCCGGGCTTGCGCCTCTCGTGCTTACCCATAAGCCACAGCTCCCAGCATATCCAGCAGCCGGCGCTCAACCTGACGGCGCTGACCACTGGCCAACACCGCCTGCCAGGCCAGGCGCCAGGCCGTCCGGTACGGGTCGCCGACGCCGGACCACTCCATCACCACTTCCCCCGGATGCTCCTCCCGCCAGGAAAGATAAGGCAGACCCAGCACCGTCCAGGCACACTTCCCGCACCTCACCCGGCAATACCCTACCTCCGCCGCCCGCTGGAACAGACCGGTGAAGAAGCCGACATACACCGTTCGTTCCCAGTCCTCCAGCCGGTAGTAGCCATGCCTGCTCCTGGGTTTATGCACACTGTGCACCATCGCCACGCCCGCCCGGATGCTGCGCTCCAACAGCGTATACCGGTCCCCCGGCAGCCTGATCTCCCCCCCCAGCCGGCGGCTCACCTCCAGCAACAATTTCTGGGAGTGCGGCCACAACCGGAACAGACAGGATTTCACAAAATCCTGCCGCCCCGAAGCCTGCACCGCCTGCCGCATCACCGTTAATGCCGCGTCCTCTGCCACCGCTCCTCCTGCCCCACATAAAACTCCGCCGCCATGGCCCGCTCCGGGTTCGAGTGGAACAACAGGTGCCGGCGCCTGGTTTCTTTCGCCACCATCCCCACCACACCCCCGTCACGGACATTCGGGTCCACAATCAACTGGCCCGGCAGGGTGAAGGTTTGGACCAGATGGCACGGCAGGTCCTTGACAAACACCTGGCTCGACACCACCGCATCGCCGCGGCCACCACCCGGAAACGGCGGGACGGGAAACACCTCCCCGTCATCACAGTCCTCCAGCCTCTCCAGCTGCCGGGCCGCCGGCCCCGGCTTCTGGAAGATCATCAGCATCCACCATTGGTTGACCACATCTATGACCGCATACAGGGGATGGTAGTCCTGATCCCTGGGCCTGGCCACCGCACAGGTCCACAGATACTGCAGTCCCTGCGCCGACATGCTCTGGCAGACTTCCGGCACCAGGCCCTGCGGCACATACACGCACAGGCACTTGCCCGGCACCAAGGCCCGCTGCCCAAACGCCGCCAGCTGCTCCAGCTGCTCCCGGCTCGACCTCCGGGCGTCAGTGAACACCATGTGCGCCCGCTCCTCCGGAAACGTCCGGAGCAGCTCCTCCATACTACACACATGCGCATGGTCCAAGGCCCACGGCCCCAACGACTCGGCCCCCTCCGGCAAGGGACGCTCAATGACTAACTTGGCAATCTGCTCCTGCTCATACCGCTCCACGCGGTCCATGATGAATTCCCAGGCGATGGATTCGATGATGGTGCCATGCACCATGTGGTGCCAGTAAAACCAGGCCCCCTTGTCGTTCTCCATCACCCAGCGCAGCGATTCCTTCGAGACGGGGAAATGCTCCGCAAACAGCCACAGCAATTCCCACTTTTCTTCATCGCTATATACCCGCTCCGGCTCCTCCTCCGGCTCCTCCAGCTGGAGGCTGAACGGCCCCGGACCAATGCCAGCGCCGTAATGCTTCTTCGCATTCTTGACCTTGATTTTCCGATACACCCGGTTCACCGTGGTCTTCCCCTCCTTGGCCGCCTCCCATTCTGCCGCCACCTCCGGGTCCGCCGCCGCCGCCCGCTGGATGGCTTCAGCGCGATGGAGGGTGTCTCTACTAACGCCAACTTGTTCAGCAACCATATCATGAGATCTGTTTGATTGTGCTTGTGAGCACGTGATAGGTTCGTCAGAATTCTGACGAACCTTTTCAGCCCCCTCCCGCGCCGCCTCCTCCTGGAGGCTCCGCACCCACTGCAGCAAAAATTCCTCCTGGCTCACCGGCTCCTTGCCCCGGCCATAAAGCTGGCCGGACAGCTGCTGCCGCTTCTTCGCCTTCTCCCGCTCTATCTCCAGGAGCTTCAGGCCCAGTTCCGCCCGCTGCGCCGTGTTCAGCTGCCGGCGAGCCAGGTTCGCCTTAATCACATACTCCCGCTCCGCCCAGTTGTCCTCCAGGTCCTTGACCGTCACCCATACCCACTCCAGGCCCAGGTCCTGCGCTATCTCCAGGCGGCTGTGGCCGTCCAGCAACACCAAGTCCTCATTCACAACCAAGGGACGAGAGGGGTCCAGGCCGGTGGCCTCGATCTCCGCCCGCAACAGCTCCAGGTCCCTGGCAGACGGCTTCGGCACCAGATCACGGTACACCTTGCGCACCTGGATCTCGTCAATCGGCATCTCCCGGATATCCGGTTTCACTGCGACCTCCTTTTCTCATATTCCAGGATGGGCAGCCGGCCTTTCCACGTCGTGCCGTCCGCCAACCGGCAGAAATAATGCAGGTTGGGCAGCAAACCCAACAGCGCCGCCGGCAGCAGCTCCTGCTCCGCCTCTTTCAAACTCTCCGTATACGTCCCCGTAAACTCCGTCGGCGCATCCGCCGTGGCCCCGCTCCGATACCCCAGGTCCAGCGTTCTGGTCGCCACCTGGGGTAGCGCCTCGCTGATATATTTCTGCGTCTCCCCGTCAATGGAGCGCAAAATAATCCAGTTGTTGGTGTTCCCCAAAACCTGCCTGGCACCGGCCTCCGTGCCCGTCCGCACCTCCAAGTCCGCCAGCGTCTGCGTGGCAATGAATACTCGGAACCCCGCCCCCCGGGATTTGTTCAACAGCTGCACCGCCGGGTCGTTCACCACCTCCGCCGCCTCGTCGATGAAGATGTTCACCTTGGGCGGCTTGGGCATGAAGTTATACCGGTCACTGGCCACCGCGGTCAGGTCCGCCAGCATAATCGATCCGATGGCGCTCCCCACCGTCGGGTCCGACAAACTGTCCAAACCCAGATACAACACCATGTTCCGGTCTAACACAGTCTTCAGGTCCACTACCTGCCGGGGATCGCCGTCCCGCTCGTGCGGCGACAGCAGATACCGCAGGTCCCCCGTGGTCAGCATGGACAGGACCGGGTTCAGGCTCGCCACCATCTTCTGGAAATGCTCCGGGTTGTGCAGATAGGCGTTGATCACCCCGTCCACCGGGTCAATATGACGGTTCTGGGGCACCTTGTTGTTGTAGTAGGCGATATACAGGTCCAGCTCCTCTGGGGGCTCTTTCTTCCTGCTGCCCTTGAACAGCTCCCCACGGGCCGCCTCCACATACGCTGCCCAGCCTTCCTTGCTCCCGAAATACTCCTGGTAAAACTTCTCCATAACCTTGAACACCAGATATTTCGGGCCATTGTCGATATAGTGCCGAATCCGCACCAGGTTGGGCCGCTTCTCCACATACACCAGCCCCTGGATCACCTTGTTCAAGGCCATCCAGCCGAACGCCGCAAACGGGTCGGCATTGGCTTCCGTGGGGATCAAGGCCGCTACCCGGCTGGCCAACTCCGTGGCCCGGTTCCAGTTCCGCATGGGGTCGATCCGCACACTCTCCCCTGTCATGGCCGGATGGAAAAACGCAAACCGGTCCGCCCCCCGGTGCGCCGCACACGCCCGCCGGGCATTCTCCCGCAAATCCGCATCCCCCTTCGGGTCGATGATGATCACCGCCTCATCCCGCAGGATCGCCTGGGCCACCAACAGGTCGAACAACCTCGTCTTCCCCGCACCCGTCGTGCCGATGATCAGCGTATGCCCCTCCAGGAGCTTCAGGTCTACCCGCAGGTCGTACTCCCTGCCGCCTACCCCATGGATCCACTGACCACGGCTCCGACGCATCAACTCCGTCGGCGCACTCTTGAGGATGTCCATCGCCTTCTGGATTTCCTCGCTGCTCCAGGCAAATCCACGGCCCAGCCACACCTGCTGCGGCTTAAAGCGGCGGCGCAGGGCCGCAAAACTGATCTGCGGCAAGGCATCCCCCAGCAACCGCCGGTTCTGGCGATACCGAGTCCAGGCACCCATAGCCCGGTACGTACCCCACACAAAACAGACCAGCAGCATCCCGTAGATCACCACCACCGGATAAGTGCTGTGGTACCACAACCACAGCGTCCCCAGGCCGCCAGCCACCCATCCCAAGAAGGCATAGACCTCCAGGGTGGGTCGCAGGATGTAGTCGTATTCAAACCAGCGCATGGGCTACCTACCAGTTGGCATCTTCTGCATGCAGTTAAACCACTCCCTGACCACATCCTCGACCGCGATGTCTACCAGGTCAGGCAAGTCTATCGTCTTTACATCAGACAAGCTGGCCGTGACTAGCCGCTTGTGGTTCTGGCCAACCTTCAATTCAAAACCGAACCGCTCAAAAAATTTCTCGGCGATTTCCGCCCGGTCCGGCCTAAAGTCGCCGTAAATCCGGTCAATCCAAACTACGCCCTGGGCCTGCCGCAAAAGGTTAAGCAGACGGTTGACCATCCAGGAACCGATATGCCGGCCGCGTTTCGATGTGACAATATCTTCTATGAATACCGCAACTTCCCTTTGCGCAGCGTCTCGGCACAAAAACTGGCAGTATAGATGGGCCGAGTAAGAGCGCGCGAGAATAGCACCCAGGGTCTTCCCAGTCAGGCTGTAACGGGCATAATTCGTGTTGTCGGTTTTCTCTTTGAAAAACCAGATATCTCCCTCGGCATCATGCACCAAATATTGACGATGATAGAGAGGGAATAGCTTACCCAGCAGCCTGGGCTGTTCGATGAGCATCGCCGCCTCCTATCCCTGCCACCTCAATGCCAGCTTCCCCTATCCACCCGGCCAACCACCTGGCCGTCCGGCGAAATCCGAAACCAGGACCGCACCGAACCCTGGCCGCCTAATTGCCTCTTAATCCGCTCCGCCTCAAACTCCGACACCGCTATCCCATCCCCCAGCATCTGCGTTATCTGCCAAACCCACTCCGGCTCACCCCCTGCCACCTCGGCTGCGTCCCACTCGGTTGCGGCCACACCGCCACCTTGGGCGCCAGCAAGGTTTTCGAGATACCGCCACTCCGTGAACAATTCCCACATCTCTAACACCAGCTCCCCACGACGCTCACAATCCGGGTCGCTGGCTGGGTCCGCCTGCAAACGGTCATGCTCGGCCAGCAACCCACATATCCTTTCCCTGAGCACTTCTTGCCGCTGCTTTGCCGCCATAGCCTCCTCCTCAACTGCCTTGCCTGCATCCAATTTCCCTACACACCGCTCCGCCATTACCCGACAACCAGGAGCACATTCCCTGGCCCAGGCCCAGAGCCGCCACCCCGGCTTTTCCTCCTGGTTGTCCTGCACCTGGATTTCCTGGCCCTGGACTTTCTGCCCCGGCGCTTCTCCGCCAGCGCCCGACTCCTCCTCCGCATCCGCCAGACTGACTTCTGGGACGCTTGATTCCACCGGCATCCCGGCCTCGGGTTCGACGGCGCTATCCGCCGCTTCGCCCTGACCGGCTTCATACGGCCTCACCAACCCCGGACGCGGCGCCGGCAGCGCCGGCAGCAAACCCCCAGGCTCCTTGATCTTCAGCGCCAGCAGCGGCTTATCCAACCCCTCCAGCTCAACCCACCAAAACGGCGACCCTCCCGGCGTCGCCTCCACATAGTCCCACTCCTGCAGGATCTCCGCCATCACCGTCGGATGGCGCGGCACCCCACGATACGCCTCGTCCCGGTCCAACAACAACCCTATGTCCCGGCCCCCCTCCGGCCACACCAGATACAACCCAGACGCCATATACCACAGGCGCCCGCCGGCCTCGTTCACCCGCCAGGCATCTTCCCGCACCAAGCGCAGCATGGCGTCACTGTAAATCCGCAGCACCGGCAAGCCCACGTCCTGGCCCAGGTCCGACGCTAAATTCGATTTCCCCAAATCCCCCTGCACACTCCGACGGTCCGCAACCTGGACCAGCTTGCCCAACTCATGGTCGCCATTAACCTCACCCTGCACCGTCCCCAGCACCAACGGCAGCAGGTCACTGTCATACTCCGACAGAAAGCGCCTGTCCGCCTCCGTGATCACCCGGTCCCAGATCAACGCCGCCGCCCGCTCGTGGTCTTTAGACCGGCGCTTTTTAAACGCCACCCAATACCGCTCCGCCCCGTGCTGCCGGCACCAGGACAAGATGTCCTGCGCATACGGCTGCCAGACTTTCTCATCCCAGTCCGCCAAACCCTGGCCTTCCGGCGCCAACGTCGCCCGCAGCAGCGTCACCGGCTTCCCGATATCATGGCAGAGCCCCGCCACAAAACAGCCATACTGCCAGCGGGGCCTCGCCAACCGCCGCACCTTGGGCTCCAGCTTCATCCCATACAGCTGCTCCCGGGCCTGCTGCAGCGTATACAGGCCCACCTCCAAACCGTGGGCCAACAAGCCTCCCGCACCCCGATGGTGGTGATACTCACTGGCCGGCAGCAAATGCACGAACGTCGCATACCGCCTGATCAGCGGCAGATACCACTGCCCCCAATCCGCCTCTTGCTCCACCAAATGCTTGATCTTGGCCAAAGTCTCACCATGCGGACTAATGATCTGCTCCACCTCCAGCGCCGGTATCCCCGCCGCCACCGGCGGATACTTGATGGCTGCCAAGGCCTCCTCCTGGACAGCGGCTTTCCCCGACAACCAGGGCATCTTGGCGCCGATCTCTCTGAGCTTGCTCCCAAGGGCCATAATCTTTTCTTAGCAGGCGCCGCCCGCCTTTTCGTGCCCGAATAAGAGGTTTTTCCCTTCTTTTTCCTGGAGCTGCCGATAACGGTCCAGCTGCACCAGCATGGCCGTCAACAGTTCCACCATCCGCCTGACCGCTTGAAAACGCTCCTCATACCGCAGCACCATGGCCCTCTCCTCCGGCTCCAGGTGCTGGCAAATCTGCGCCAGCCGCCTCCGGTAGCTCCCCTGACCACGGCTGATATGCTGCGTCCGCACTATCCCCCGCTTCGGGTTCACATAATCCTTCCGGCACCAAATGACATAAAACGACCGGCCCTGGTATCCCTTCAGCCTCGGCCAGAGCTTCTGGCTGACCGACCGCTCCCGGCCTTCCCGAAAGTAGGACTCCACCCATTGCTTGGCCGCCAGCTGCAACCTGGCCAGCTCCAGCTCCAGCCACCTCTGCACCGCCTCTACGTCCGGCTCCTGAAACATCGCTTCACATGCAGTCCTTGCCACCGTTCACCCCACAGTCATGGCCGCTGGCGTCCAGGCTGTAGCTCAACGCTACCGGCACCCTCGTCACCCCCATGCGGCCTAAATGCAGTTTGTTGGACCATAGCCTGAGCCGCAGGCCCATATCTGACAACCAAGTTGCCTCCCCTTTCCTGGGCGTCCCCTGCAGCAGGGCCAACCACAAGTTCCCCGTCTGCTGCAAGACCACCGCCATCCGCCGCACCGCCGCTACCTCCGCGTCCTGCCGGGCGATGGGATACAAGGCCACGTTGGACAGGACCTCCGGCCCTGCCTCCGCCAGCTTCGCCAACTCCGCCTGGCAGGCTTCGCATCCTGGGCTGAAGAATATCTTCATGGCCGCATCCGGCCGGCCATACAGGGGCCACGGCGCCGCCGACTCCAGCAGGATGACAACCAGGGATGTAGCCCAAAGCCCAGCCCAGACCCCTTGGGTTACCGGTGCCCGCACCGCCAGCCAGGCCACTGTCCCCCAGATCAGGCCCACGAGCAGGCACTCGCTGCACGGCGCTGATAGCACCTGCCAGACCAGCAGGATAACCTCCCCCCAGAGGCAGGCCAGGATATAGGGGCGGTAGAAGCTCAGGCCCAGGAGTTTGACAACCAAGGCCCCGCCAAAAGCCAACGCCCCCCAGAGGTGCATGGAGATGCCCAGGACGGCAAAGTCCTGGTAGAGTTCACAACCACGAGTGAGGCAGAGCGGTCCCGTCAGCCCGACCGCCGCCGCCAGGCAGAGGCTGAGTCCCACGGCCAGGAGCACGACCTCGCCGTTGCGGAGGCGGCTTGCCCATGCCTGCCAGCCAAAGTTACTTCCAACCTGAGCCATTTTTACTTCCAACCGTCGCCCTCCCCCTTGTGCCAAAGAAAGTGTGTTTTTCCCTCTTATCTAGGGAAAAACGACCCGTTTTTCCCATGCGATGAGCCTCTGTTATTTTTACTTCCTACCCTACCTCAATTTACTTCCACCCTGGC
>Ga0315298_1002425_pt1 | contig 31636 bp, 28 predicted proteins | sample WHS_1_MG_FD_203077 | JGI IMG/M metagenome (GOLD analysis project Ga0315298, IMG submission 203077) | Extremophilic microbial mat communities from Washburn Hot Springs, YNP, Wyoming, USA - WHS_1_MG | ecosystem: Environmental > Aquatic > Thermal springs > Hot (42-90C) | place: USA: Wyoming... | reverse complement strand
GGTCTTTATAATGAAGGTACTGGACAATCCTGCAAAGATACCGATGATAACAGCAAGGATAATATCCCGTGTAGTTCCTGTCATTATTTGATTATACCATGATTTTAATTTATTCAGCATAGTGATACGTTCTATACTATCTCTCTTCCCAAGAAAAATGCAAGGTTACTATTTGAAATCTGTACACAGATTTTCTCGTTTTACATGATCCATTCAAGAAATCTTGCTACCGCTGTTTGTGATTCAAGGTAACACGATGCATGGATGTTTTTGCCTATACTTATGGAGACACCTGTTTTGTTTATTGCCTTAAATGCATCCTCATCGGTACTATCATCGCCAATGTATACAGGCATCTTGCCTGCCCCGAAGTTTTTCAGTATCCAAGCTACAGCATCCCCTTTATTCCATGCATTGAGCGGTCGTACCTCAAACACCTTTTTACCCTCGGTTATCCTCAACCTGTCTTTATAACTATCAGCAACATTCCTGAAGTTTGCAATCATCTTTGCCATCTCCTCCTGCTTTACATTTCTATAGTGGATACTGAGCGTAATGGTTTTATCCTCTATAATAACGCCGTCTATATCCGTCAAAACCGCGGATATTTTTTCTTTGAATTCATGTAATAAACGGGTGTCAACTGCTTCGCTGCCGCCTCTAACTATATTTTTACCGTCCCATATTTCTGCTCCATGATTTCCTGCATAGATAATATCTTTTATGTCCACCAAACCCATAATATCAGCAAGCGACCTGCCGCTTATAATTGCTATCTGATACTTCGATTTCAGACTGTTGAGCATTGCGCGGATATTTTCATCCAGGACCGCAGTCTGCGGTGTATCGACAAGGGGTGTGAGTGTGCCGTCATAATCGAAAAAAAGGAATGCTCTGTTCGACGTACCCTGTGCAGAAAGATGGCATCTCTTGAGTGCTTCGATAAAATCATCCGTCCATTTCTTGAGATTATTCTTTTGAACATGCTCGCGCAATGCCCTCATCCTGCTCCTCTTTTCTTCTATGGGCATTAGCAGTGCTTTTTTGATATTCTCGGCAAAGGTCTCTATGTCATAGGGGTTCAAAGGCAATGCTCCGGTGAGTTCCTCGGAAGCACCGGCAAATTCGCTGAGTATAATAACACCCTTTTCATCTACCTGAGACGCAATGTATTCTTTTGCTACAAGGTTCATGCCGTCGTATACAGAACTTATGATCGCAACATCCGATATACGGTAATATAGGGCGAGATCTTTATGCTCTATCTTTTTCGTAAGGTAAACAATGGGCTTCCATGTCCCTATTGAGTACTTATTATTGATCCTGTTTATAAGCTCTTCTACTGATTTTTTATAACTTATATACGGCTCACTTAACCGTGTCGGCACTGCAATCTGTATAAAGGTAAATCTTCCTATAAAGCTACGATATTTATCAAAAAAAAGATCGATCGCTTGAAGTCTTTTCAATAATGCCTTTGTATATTCAAGCCTGTCAACACCGATACCAATGTATCCTTCCCCTATGCCAAGTTGTCTTTTGAGATGCCGTATAGCATGTTCCCCTTTCGACAGAGCCATGGTATTGAAACTGTCAAAATCAACACTTATAGGAAAATGCTCTAAGTGAGTAACATGACCCTTGTAGAGAACCGACCAATTTTTATAATCAATGTCCGCGTTCAAGCTTTCCCTAACGCAATTCATAAAGTTTTTGGCAAACAACGGTATCTGAAATCCTATAAGATCATTTGCCAATAATCCCTCTATGATTTCTTTGGCTTGCGGTAATATTCTCAGAGTAGTCCAGTCAGGCCAGGGGATATGCCAGAAATGTCCAAGCGTTATTGAAGGCAATACTTCTTTAATAAAGAGAGGAACAAGACAGAGATGAAAATCATGTATCCAGACAAATGTATCCGCGGTATCCTGTTTTATTTCTTCAATTACGGCATCTGCAAATTTTTGATTCACTTTCCTGTAGTAGTCCCAGTACTGTTTCTTATAGTAAACCCTGTCCAGGGTCAGATGAGATAATGGCCATAGGACGCGGTTGGAATATCCTGCGTAGTAGTTATCAACCTCGTTTTGATTAAGCCATACCCTCTTCAGGGTGTAAGATGGCTCAGACGGAGGAACACGAACACAATTACGCTCATGAACAACCTCCCTGTCTCCACTGCCGCTTCCCCACGCTACCCATGTCCCGTTTAAGGTTTTCAAGACATTGTCAAGCGCCGAGGTAAGTCCACCTGCGGGTTTTTCCAAACTGATTGTATTACCGGTTTTTTTGTGTACATAAGGTTCTCTGTTGGAAACCACTATCAATCGCATCTCATAGCTCCATAACACTTTTGGATTTGTTTAACATTACATACCACACAAACAGGTAGTCGCGTATCTGCCGCGTGATAAGAAAATGATTGCGTACATACTGCCTCGCATTTTCACCCATTTTCTCTGCAATGTCGGGATTGTTAAGTATCTGCCGTATCCTGAAGGCCGTCCCTTCTTCCGAATTTACAAGGAATCCGGTAACGCCGTTGATGATCTGTGTTGAAATACCGCCTACATTGCCTCCGATAACCGGTTTGCTTTTCCACATTGCCTCTGTTACGGTTAACCCGAAGCCTTCTTTCAATGATTTCTGTAACACAACGGTTGCCATTCTCTGAAGAGCGTTAATATCTTTATCACTAAAAGCCGGCAGCAACAGTATGTGTATATCCGGATCGTTGCCGGCAAACTCTTTTACCTCGCGAATCACGGCTTCTCCCTCAGGATCATCCGATGCAGAACTGCCCGCAAGTACGAGTCTGCAGTCATTGTATTTTTTTACCATTCTGTATGCCCGGATAACACCATTGGGGTCTTTAAATCTATCGAACCTTGAAACCTGTAGTATGATAGGCTTATCAAGTGGGATTTTAAACCTCTCTGCTACCTTGGTGATCTCGCCTTTTGTTAAATCACTGTTCTTCTCACTCAAGGGATCTATCGTCGGCGTTATTATGAATTCATCCAAGGGCATTGGTTTTGCAAACTTCGACACAGAAAAGATTGCAGCATCGTATTTACCTGCATAAGCCGATACCCTGTTCCATACACTATCAACAGGATTGGATACATCAATATGACATCTCCATATCCACACCCCCTTATCCCGGAATTTTATTAAGGGTACAGGCTGTGGGTCATGGATAAAAATTACATCGGCATTCAAATCCAGATTTTTTGCATTCTTCTCATTGATGCTCCAATGATATTCCCACATATCGTCTGTAAATTCTTCCTGCAGTCCCTGTAGGCTGTTGTGTATCTTTTTTGTTATGGTAAAAAACCTTTGATCCCCTTGAATGACCTCCCATCGTACCACGATGCCAAGCCCGCTTAACAACGGGACCATTCTGCTGAGTATCTCAGCTACACCGCCGCCTGCCTTGGTAGAGTTTATATGAAGGAATTGTTTGGATGAGAATTTATCAGCAAGCCTGTAAATAAGCTGGAGGTCCGGTTTTGGGGATATACCCGAGTAATCCGATAGTTTTATCATCTATAGTGTCTCCATATCTTTTTGAACCTTTTCTTCGACCATCTGTATCATAAGCCTTCTCATGCCTTCAATGTCGTACATAAAAGGGTCTCTATGAAGAAGTTTTTCAGAAAGCTCTGTTTCCCCTAATTGTTCTTTCAACCACACTGAGAAATCGTCCGGTCCGTGGATGCCATGAATTCTTCCTTCATAAAAATGGTAATATATAGAACTACTATCCACATATTTTAAAGCCTGTAAAAATTCAGACAGATTGTGAGCCACAATACCGGTAGGGAAAACTATGGTTGCCGATTCATTGAAATAGAATTCATTGCCTTTCATAGCCGGCCTTGGTTGAGGAAAACGTGCAAGGTAATCGTTGATTACCCTCACTATTTCTTCTCTCAGCGATGATACCGTTGTAAAGTCATAAGGATCCACACTGGAAAGGTGTTCTGCAAGCGTATGTTCTTCCAGGCTTTCACCAACCCACTGGGCAAAATCATTTGTATATTCAAGGATATGACCCTTTAAAAAATATCTATAGGTATGATGAAAGATGGATGCATCGCTTACCTCTTTGATACCGCGTACCAGCTCTTGGATCGTACCAGCGTTTCTCTGTGCAGACTTAAGTATGTTTGTACATTGCTTAAAAACGAATGGTTTCATTTACCTCTATCTCCTTATTATTTTTCATAATAACCACGGAGAGTCAGTTTGACAATAAAAATGTTGGCTATAAACAAATTTTCCTATTGCAATTTTTGGGTTAACCCGATTGCTTTATTTAGATCATCTTCTATCCTTTTTACACACAGCAAGAGAGCCCTGATATATCCTTTACAAACGAGAGTGCACAGGTTTTAATAGCCTCTGAAAGTGTTGGAAAGACCGGCGTTGTATTGATTACATCATAGATGGATTATACATTTTTAAAGTAATATAAAAATACCATATTGCCTGTCAAAAAGGTTCACCGATTGCAATTGAAAGTAAGTGAGCTTATAAGGGTTTTGAACCAGGGAATCTGCTTTCATTTCTAAAGTGATCACCGAACAGTAAGAATATCGTTGTTGCACATAATATTGACAGGGCATTCAGCCAAAAATATGAAAACATCTCTGTAAAATTTGTAAGCCTTCTTTCTTTAATAAAAGAAATTGAGGGATAATGGACTAAACAATATTCTTCACCAATGAAGAATATTGTTCAATTAAACCGGGCAGCCATCACTGTAAGTTGTTAATTTTAAAGGGAATGGTATAGTGGCACTGTTCCTGCATATTATGAAGTAAGGAAAATAAGTATTATGAAAAAGTTTTTTTGGGTTACTTATGCGGTTTTGATCCTTGTCCCTTCCATCGCAAGGGCACAAAATACTATGGATCAAAACAAACCTGTTCAGGAAAGGCTTTCTCTGGATGAATATGTTGCTGAGGTGTTGAAAGCAAATCCAGATATAAAGAGCATGCAGGCAAAGGTCAGTGCGTATGAGGCTCAGTATCATTATACAGGTGTTATACCCGACCCAACCTTGATGTTTAAGATTAACAACATGGATACGAGTTATTCTGTTGGTACAGATCCCATGAGCTTTTTTGCCATTGAACTTGATCAGACAATCCCTTTTCCGATGAAGCTTCATCTTGAATCCAGGATCGCATACAAAGAGCTTCAGATAAACAGGCAATTACTCAAACAGAAAGAGCTTGAAATCCAATCACAGGCTGTTTCTGCATTCAGCGATTATTATTACAATACTGAATCATTATCCTTGCTGGAGCAATACTTAAAGGTTATGAACACGGTTGTCAGAACTGTACGGCAAAGGTATGAGACAGGCATTGCATCACAGCAGGACTTGCTCCGTGCAATGCTTGAGCGTTCAAGGCTTGAGGAGCGGATAGAGCTTGCGGGTTTTGAACTGCAGCGATCCATCGCACGTATGAACGGCTTGCTTGGTAAAGCGCCTGATATGCAGATTCCTGCACCATCAGAACTGAAACCTTTTGTAATAGGTTATAATAAAGAAGCACTGTATAACTCCGCAGAGGATACATCACCTGAGATATCTATAGCAAAAGTTAATGTTGAGAAAAGCAGGCTTGAGTTATCAAAAAGCAAATGGTCGTATGCACCGGATCTCGATATAGGTGCAGGAATTATGCTCAGGGGCGCGTATCCTCCTGGATGGGAAGGGCAGATCGGCATAAGCCTTCCTCTTTATTTCTGGACAAAGCAAAGATACATGGTAAAAGCAGCGGGTGCAAGTTTGACCGCTGCGCAGCAGTCGGAAAACGAGACGGAAAAGTCAACGCTTGCTCAGATAGATGCAACATATCAAGAAGCGCTAACAACTTACTCATTGATTGACCTTTACAGCCATAAGATTGTACCTGAAGCAGCACTCACTTTCAGCTCAGCTATCAGCAGTTACACAACCGGCAGGGTAGACTTTTTAACAGTGATGGATGCATTGCTCATGCTCATTGATTATAAGCAGATGTTATATCAGAGGACAGCTGATTATTACAAGGCGCTGGCACGGTTGAGTGTACTGAGCGGCGTTGATCTGATAAAGGCTGGTAAGGAATAGTTATGGAATATACTATCTTTTTTGTCATTGCGAACAAAGTGAAGCAATCCCACTGTATACTGGTAGATTACTTCGTCGCAAAATCGCTCCTCGTAATGACAGGTAGATACAGGAGATTGACATGAGAAAATATTTAATCATATTTAGTTTGTCATTACTGGCGGTAACCGCATACGGATGTTCAAAGCATAAAGCAGTGAACAATGGTGTAAACAGAACTACTCAGCAAGCAAAAGAGAAATGTAAGACCATGTACAAATCAACCATGATGCCAAAGGAAATATCAACCACTCCGGGCAAGGATTCCATGGGTATGGAGATGGTACCGTTCCAGGTATGTGAACAGACAGAGCGGGAAAAGCCCCTTGCGGCTGGCACCGTGCAGATATCATCAAGGCTACAGCAGATGTACGGCGTAGCACTTGGACTGGTAGATAACAGGAAACTTACAATTTCAATGCGGAACGATGCGATCATCAAGTATGACGAGACAAAGTTGAAAGACATAAATATAAGATTTTCAGGTTATATTCAAAAGCTTTATGCAGATTATACCGGTATGATGGTTTACAAAGGGCAGCGGTTGTTCACAATATATTCTCCGGAACTCGTATCTGCTGAGCAGGAATACCTGCTTGTTATAAGCAATCCGTATTCTGCAAACAACAAAGAACTTGTCCATGCAGCTGAAGAGAAGTTGAGATTATGGAACATTACCGATAGGCAGATAGAGGAAATCAAAAAAGCAGGAAAACCGTTTGATACACTTTCTTTCCATGCGCCATTCACAGGTTATATAATCGAAAAACATATTGTGCAGGGACAGCATGTAGATGCCGGGCAAACATTGTTCAGGATTGCTGACTTAAGCGATGTCTGGGCAATGGTTGATGTGTACGAGGATCAGATCCCGTTTGTGCATATAGGACAGAGGGTAAGCCTTGAGATTCAATCATTTTCGGGAGAACCTATCAAGGGGAAGATTGACTATATTTACCCCTATCTTGATAACGATACGAGAACTGTAAAGGCAAGGGTGGTTATACCAAACCCGGGATACAAAATTAAGCCGGGTATGTACGGCTATGCAACGATAGAAGACACTATCGGAAAAAGACTTTCAGTACCTGCTGATGCTGTCATGAACACAGGTACGAGGCAGTTGGTATTTGTATACATGGGAAACGGATATTTTGAACCACGAACGGTAAAACTTGGTGAACATACAGACAAATACTATGTTGTTTTATCAGGTCTTGAGGCAGGAGACAAGGTGGTAACAAATCCGGTGTTTTTGATTGATGCGGAATCCAACCTCAATGAGGTGAGTGGTGCAATGGGATCGATGCCTGGTATGGACATGGGGAATCAAAAAGAGTTTCAAAACCCAACTGTGTCGGATAAAGAACAAAAACAGAATACAGCACCTCCTGAAAAAAAGCAGAAACAACAAACATCTCCACCAGAACAAGACAACTCAATGCCAGGGATGAAGATGTGACGCCATGAATAAATTTAATTCCCGGGTACATATTGAAGAAAAACTGAGAAAAGTCCTGTTTTTGTCTCTTCTTTCAAAAGGGGAAACAGAAATTTTTTCCTTTTTAAAAACAGATGGTGAAGGAAAATTTTTATGATCAACCGCATCATAGAATACTGCACAAAAAATAAATTCATCGTTTTCCTCGGTACAGCCTTTCTCATCGGCTGGGGAATATGGGTGATCAACAGAACGCCGTTAGAGGCTATTCCAGACCTTACGCCTGTACAGGTGATCATTTATACAAAGTGGGAGGGACAGAGTCCAAACATTATAGAGGATCAGGTGACCTACCCTATAGTTACTGCATTGATCTCAGCACCAAGAGTGGAGGTTGTACGGGGATTGTCCACCTTTGGGTATTCTTATGTGTATGTTATTTTCAAAGAAGGGACAAATATGTACTGGGCGAGAAGCAGGGTGCTTGAGTATATACAACAACTCAGTGGCAGGCTCCCTGCTGGTGTAACACCTGTACTTGGACCGGATGCCACTGGCATTGGTTGGGGGCTTGAGTATGTACTGGTGGATAAGGATCATACATATAACCTTGCAGATCTAAGAACATTTCAGGACTGGTACCTTAGATACTGGCTTGAGTCAGTGCATGGTGTGTCTGAGGTGGCAAGCATTGGTGGATACGAGAAGGAGTTCAGGGTAAATGTATACCCAGCCAGACTTCAGGCATACCATATTCCTTTGAGCAGTGTTATAGATGCCGTAAAACATTCAAACAACGATGTGGGTGGTGCATCTATTGAGATAAACGGCACAGAATTTGTCATCAGAGGCAATGGCTACATAGAATCGCTAAAAGACCTTGGAAATATAGTTGTCTATGCCTCATCAAATGGTACACCTGTTCTTTTGAAAGATATCGCTGATATCAAGTATGATGCAGTAATGAGACGGGGTATTTCTGATTACAATGGAATGGGCGATGTTGTAGGTGGAATTGTGGTTATTCGTTATGGTGCAGACATGTATAAAATTTTGAATAATGTAAAGGAAAAGATCAAAGAGATTACCCCTTCTTTACCAAAAGGTGTTGAATTGAAAATCGTGTACGATCAATCAGAGTTAATTAAAAAATCCGTTGCAACACTGAGGGAAAAACTAATTGAGGAAAGTATTATCGTCAGTATTGTTTCCATCATCTTTCTCTACAGCATCAGCAGTGCTCTTGTTGCTATTGTAATCTTACCACTTGCCATATTGATGGCTCTTATAGGTATGTACTATGTTGGTGTCTCATCTAATATTATGTCTCTTGGGGGGATAGCGATAGCAATAGGTGCAATGGTAGATGCCTCCATTGTGATGATTGAGAATGCAAATAAATTCCTTGAGCAGGAAAACAATCTCAACAGTAAGAAGCGGGAAGAGGTTATTGTAAAGGCTGCAAAATTAGTTGGCAGGCCGCTGTTTTTCTCATTGCTCGTTATTGCGGTAGCATTTCTACCGGTTTTTGCCTTAACAGGACCAGAGGGTAAGCTCTTCAAACCACTTGCCTATACCAAGACATTCTCCATGCTGTTTGCAGCATTTCTATCTATTACTCTGGGCCCGACCCTGATGACACTATTCATTCGTGGTAAGGTCACACCTGAAGAGAGGAATCCTCTTAATCGTTTTATGATTCGGGTTTATCGTCCAATCGCTGTATTTTCCCTCAAGCATAGAAGACTAATTCTGATTTCAGCCGTTTTGATTGTCTTCTCTATAATCTTTCCGTTTTCACAGCTCGGCAGTGAGTTCATGCCGCCTCTCAATGAAGGTACGATCCTGTACATGCCAAGCACAGTACCTGGTATTTCTATAACTCAGGCGCGCCAGGTATTACAGGTTACAGACAAAATTATAAAATCGTTTCCGGAAGTTAGCTCTGTTTTTGGAAAATCGGGCAAAGCAGATACTGCAACAGATCCTGCACCTTTGGAAATGATAGAAACCATCATCAATCTCAAGCCTCAATCACAGTGGCCCAAAGGGGTAACATGGCAAAAGTTAATTGACCAAATGAATGCAGCAATCAATATACCTGGATTAACCAATGCATGGACGATGCCTATAAAGGGACGGACAGACATGCTGACCACAGGTATACGTACCCCGGTTGGTATTAAGATCTACGGTGCCAGTCTGACTGAAATGGAAAACATCGGAAAGATGCTGGAAAATACCCTGAGCAAGGTACCGGGAACAAGGAGTGTATTTGCAGAGAGGGCAGTGGGCGGACATTATATAGATTTTGACATAGATCGCGATGCTATTGCCAGGTATGGGTTGACCATAGATGATGTAGAGAATGTTATAGAAACAGCCATTGGTGGTATGACTATCAGTAAGGTTATTAATGGCAGGGAAAGATTTGCGGTTGCGATACGATACCCGCGTGAACTGCGTGATAATATCAATAATCTAAGGATGATACTGGTGCCTACTTCTTCAGGTGCTGAAATACCAATAGGAGAACTTGCGAACATCCGTGTAGTTGATGGACCTTCTATGATAAGGGATGAAAATGGTATGCTATCTGATTGGGTATATGTAGATTTGAACACAAGTAACATTGGCGGATATGTGGAGCGTGCAAAAATGGCTGTTGATAAAGAGATCATAAACAAGGGTATGTTGCCTCCAGGTTATACACTTGAGTGGACGGGTGAATACAAGTATATGGAGCATGCTAAAAAGACGCTTATGATCGTTATTCCACTTACGCTGTTTATTGTATTTTTGCTACTTTACTTAAACAAACATTCTGTAACCGAAGCATTGATTGTAATGCTTGCTATACCGTTCTCTTTGACCGGAGCATTCTGGGGACTGTATTTTATGCATTATGATCTTAGTGTGGCTGTATGGGTTGGTATTATTGCACTTGCAGGTGTTGATGCGGAAACAGGGGTTGTGATGCTCGTATATTTGGATGAAGCCTATCACAGATGGATTGCAGAAGGGAAGATGAGCACAGAGGATGATTTGAAATCAGCTATTATGTATGGAGCTGTACAAAGGATAAGACCAAAAATGATGACGGTTACTGCAATTATTATGGGACTTTTGCCAATTATGTGGAGTCATGGGAGCGGTGCGGATGTTATGAAGCGTATTGCCATGCCCATGATCGGAGGTGTATTCACATCAGCAATCATGGAGCTTGTGGTTTATCCGGTGATCTATTTGTACTGGAAGAGAAGGGACCTTCCTAAAGCCAATGTATAAACTTACAGAGGACTTAAAGCAGCTTAAACCGTTTGAACCGTTTTAGCGGTTTGAATTAATATGAAGGTGGACAATATGTTCCTGACTTTGGTTGGGGTACCATGAACGAACAATCAAGCTTCGTTATTGCAATTTCTGGGTTAATGTGTAAAATTATAGAAAGGAGGTTAATATGGCAAAACATGAAGACCCTGTTTGCAAAATGATAGTTGATGAAAAGCTTGCACCAGAGAAGTATGATTACAAAGGTAAAACCTATTATTTCTGTGCAAAGGCATGCAAGGATAAATTTGTGAAAGAACCTGAAAAGTATCTGGGAGAGAAAACAAAATAAAAGGGAGGTACAATGGTACAATTTAATCTTTCAACAAAAATACTGACCATAATCCTGTTAGTAACATCAATAGTGATATTTGCGCAAAGAGCAAGGGCGTGCAGTTCATGTGATTCGTATGGAATGATGCTTAGTCAAAATGATCAAAATATGAACAATATGAACATGAATAATATGAATACAAACAATGATGAGATGAAACCAGTAGAAATGATAAAAAAGGGCTACGCCTTGTCTCCAGTTTCTCACACAGAGGTAAAAATTACGGAGAATACACCTTTCACTGTCTATGGTGATAGGAAGTACTATTTTGCATCAGAACAAGAGAAGCAAGAGTTTTTACAGGACCCTGGAAAGTATATAAACAGCATGCTTCCAGAGAAGGGAAATAAGCCACCAGTATCGCACGAGAATAAAGGCTTGTAGCCATTTCAGATAAGATATCATAAAACAGTTTAAACCTGAGAATGCCTTTGAAAGACAGGAAGATTTACGCGATGAATCATTGCCCCAATATCAGCAACAGGCATTTTGTGAATGTCAACAGGAAAATTTGATAGTGCTTTTCTTTATTATCCGGATATAGTATTGTTTTTCTAAATGCATATTGCAATTGATGCAAAAGTGTTTTGTGAAGTTTTTCTCCGAAACACAAACGAATCTATCAAAGCATGGGGTTCTTGTTTTGTTAATACATTAATATACTGTTTTTATAATGTTTCTAATCTCTATTAGCAACAAGGATGTAAGGGTACTACTATGAAAGTATTGCTGGTTAAACCAAAGCTCAGGCTTGATAATATATTGCCTGTACTTGGTTTAGGTTATCTTGCTAATGCAATCAAGCAAAATCACAGTGTAAAGATACTTGATTGTATGAAGGAAGATTGCCAGATCCAGGATTATATTAAATATCTTAAAGATTATAAACCCGATGTGGTTGGTATCCAGTGCTACACATACGATATTTATATTGTAGCTGATTATTTAAAGGCAACAAAACAGGTTCTGCCTGATGCTATAACCATTATTGGTGGTCCACATCCCACAGCAATGCCAGAACAAAGTATGAAATTTTTTGGGGATACACTTGACTATGCGTTCAGGGCAGAGGCAGAGGAAGGATTGCCAGAACTTTTAGCGCTTATTGAGACAAATAGCGTGACAACTGAGAAATTATTAAAGGTTAAGAATTTGGTATGGAAACACTCGGATCAAATTATCTCTAATCCAATTACATATATTGCAGATGTTGGCAAGCTTGGTATGCCTGCGTGGGAACTTATGCCTCCTGACACATATCCCAAATCACCGTTTTCAGCTTTTTACAAAAGATTTCCCGTAGCACCCATAATAACTTCTCGTGGGTGCCCGTATAAATGTACCTACTGTCAGGCTGGTGTTATGGCTGGTAAAAAGATGCGGTACAGGCCTATCTCATTGGTGATTGATGAAATAAGGTACCTCATGGATAGGTTTGGTGTAAGAGAGTTTCAGATCATTGATGACAATTTTACATTAAATCGTAAATATGTAATGGATTTTTGTAATGCAATCATAAACAACCACATAGATATAACATGGACATGTCCTAATGGTATTAGGCTTGATACCCTTAACGATGATATGGTAGAGGCTATGAAATCCAGCGGTTGCTATGTAATATCTGCTGGTATAGAATCAGGTTCGGACAGAATATTGAAGTATGTAAAAAAGCATGAGACAACAGATATTATGATGGATAGAGTCAGAATGATCCAGAGGCATGGTATAGATGTAATAGGATTCTTTATACTTGGCTTTCCAACTGAGACAATAGAAGAGATGCGGCAGACAATAAGATTTTCTAAAGAATTAGGTTTGTTAAGAGCCAATTTTTTACTTTTCCATCCGATCCCTGGAACAGAGATATATACAATGTTAAATCATACGGGTGAACTAACACATATCAATTATGATGCAAACTCATTTGCTGAGGTCGCATATACGCCCAAAGGTATAACAAAAAGGCAGTTGAAAAATATACAAAGGCAGGCGTTCTTAAGTTTTTATTTAAGGCCAAGACAATTTTTAAGTCTTATTTTTAGTGTTAGGTCATTAGACCATTTTAAATTTGTCCTGAAAAGGGTTTATCGCTGGCTTATAAAATGGAAATGAAAAGGGCTCTTCTTTTAAATCCGCCAGGTGATCAAAAATACTTGAGGGATTATTTTTGTAGCACTGTATCCAAGACTGGTTATTACTGGCATCCTATTGACCTTCTGATACAGAGCGGGTTTTTATCTAAAAAATTTAAAGTAGATGTACTTGATGCAATAGCTGAGGGTATTTCTTATCAAGGGGCTATAAAGAAAATTGAACTACTAAAACCTGACATAATTGTTTTGCTTACAAGTGTATTGTCTGTGGATAATGATATGCTTTTTTTAAAACAAATTGAGCAAATGTTACCGAATAGAAAATTTTTCCTGGTTGGTGAACCATTGCTTGAAGATCCAGAAGGATTGATGAAAAGGTACGGTTTTGTAAATGGAGGTATGTTCAGCTTTGTTTATGATGATATAACTGCTTATGTAGAAGAAAGATACCATGACATAAAGGCTATGATCTTCAAGCAGGATAACCAGATTAAAATAAGGTCAACAACATTAACTAAAGAGCCACTTAAATTTCCTATTCCAAGGCATGAATTGTTTCCGCTCAAAAGCTACTGGATGCCCTTTATTATGCATCATCCCTTTGCAAGTGTACTGACAACCTATGGATGCCCCTATACATGTAGCTATTGTAATAGCGGTGCGGACACGATGGGATTCATTAAAAGGGATGTAAGGGATGTAATAGAAGAACTCAAATACATAAAAAGGCTCGGGATACAGCATGTATTTATAAAGGATATGACATTTGGTGTGCCAAGGCAGCATGCACTTTCATTATGTGAAAGTATGATAAGAGAAGAACTTAAACTGACATGGCATTGCTACAGCAGGGCAGATGTGGTTGACGCTGAAATGCTTAAATATATGAAAATGGCAGGGTGTAATTTGATACAGTTTGGGGTAGAGACATCAAATGAATCTACATTACAAAAATATAATAAAAATATACCGTTGTATAAAACGATTCAGGCATTTGAGCTTGCACACAAATATGGTATATTAACCGGTGCACATTTCATCTTCGGGTTACCAGGCGATGGCTTTGATGACATGGCCAAGACACTACAGCTCGCTAAAAGTTTAAAACCCGTATATGTCTCACTTAATATAGCAACACCAAGGTATGGAACCCCACTAAGGAATGAATTTATGATTGATAAAAACCGTAGCAATATGACAGATAAAGATATTGAAAGGTTTGTGAAAAGGGCAAACATAGATTTTTATATCAGGCCATCTTACCTGGTTTATTTGTTAAAACAAATAAAAACAATAACACAATTTAGATCTATTATAAAAGAAGGTGCCGGGATGTTACGCTATCTGGTAAACCAGAAATACAATAATCTGGGTTAAAAGAAAACACTTGAAAATTTAATTACTTTATGTTTATCTTTATATGGGTACTTTAAAAGTGGGTATTTACCCACTTTTTTATTTGTATGATGGAGACTTATTATGGATAAGCATAAAAGTATTGCAGAAAAGGTTTATGATATTGCCTCATACAGCCTGACGAAGGCAGGTTATGAGGTGATAGATGTAGAATACCGCAGGGAAAAAAACGGTAATGTATTAAGAGTATTTATTGATAAAAAAGGTAGGGTTACAGCCCTGGATTGTGAAAAGGCAACGCATATATTAAGTAGTGTTATAGATGTGAATGTACCAATTCATTTTTCATACACGCTTGAAGTATCATCTCCAGGGTTGACGAGAGAATTAAAAAGAAAGGAAGAATACATTAGATTCAGTGGTCGTGATATCAGGATTATAACACGCGAACCAATCTCTAATAAGGTAGTTATTGAGGGCACGCTCAGAGGGATGAGGGACGACAATGTGATAGTAGATAATGATGGTATAGAAACTATAATCCCTTATAGGATTATAAAGAAAGCCAATTTAACATTTAAATTATAGGGGGCAAGATGTTATCTGAATTAACAAAGATTATAAGCCAGCTTGAGCGTGATAAGAGCATAGACAGGGTTATAATACTAAATGCCTTAGAGGCTGCTATGATAAGTGCAGCCAAAAAAACACTTAAATATAACGCAGATATAGAGGCAAAGTTTAATGAAGAATTAGGAGAGGTTGAGGTTTTTGAATTTAAGGAGGTGGTTGAAAACATAACCAATCCAGATACCCAGTTAACACTTGAACAAGCAAAGGCTTTAGACCCTGAAGCACAAATAGGCGATAGTATAGGTATAAAGATAGATACTCAAAAGTTTGGAAGAATATCTGCTCAGGCTGCTAAACAGGTAATACTACAGAGAATGAACGATGCAGAAAAGGAAGTTGTATACAAGGAGTTTAAAACAAAGAGGGGGGAGATTGTTTACGGTGTGATAAGAAGGTTTGAAGGTAGAACGATTATTGTGGATCTTGGTAAAACAGAGGGGGTTCTTCCACCTACAGAACAGTTGCCCAAAGAGAATTTTAGGATAGGGGATAAGATAAAGGTTTATGTACAAGAGATAAGAATGACGAACAAAGGACCAAAGATTATTTTATCAAGAACAAATAATCAATTTCTTGTGAAGTTATTTTCATTAGAGGTGCCAGAGATAGCAGAGGGCATTGTGGAAATAAAGGCAGTTTCAAGGGAACCAGGGGTAAAGGCAAAGATAGCAGTATACTCAAAGGATAAGGATATTGATGCAGTAGGTGCATGTGTTGGTATGAGGGGGGCCCGGGTACAGAATATAGTTCAGGAATTAAGTGGTGAAAAGATAGACATAATACCATGGTCAGAAGATCATGCGAAATATATTACAGCTGCGCTTGCACCAGCGAAAATAACAGAGGTTTCTGTAGATGAGGCAGAGAAATATATAGAGGTTATAGTGCCAGACGATCAGCTATCACTTGCAATTGGTAGAAAGGGTATAAATGTGAGGCTTGCAGCACAGCTTTCAGGATGGAAGATAGATATAAAGAGTGAGACCAACATGAAAGAGATCAAAGAGAAGGCACAGATAGCGTTTGCCGGATTTAACGCAATAAACATGAAGATTGCTGAACTTTTATATGGTTATGGAATAAAATCTATTAAGGAATTGGCAGAAAGTTCACTTGATGCCCTGATGAAAATACCGGGCTTTGATGAGAATAATGCGAAACAACTTAAAGAATTAGCCATGGAAGAACTGAAAAAGAGGTCTGGAAATGTTGAACCTTCAATGCAGAAATCTGCAGCAGAAGGAGAGCATACACAGAAAGAGGTAAGATGAAAAAACGGGTTTACGAGATAGCAAAAGAACTGGATCTCCCATATAAAGAACTTTTTAAAAAGTTTGAAGAACTGGGTATACCGGTAAAAAGTCATAATAGTTCAGTGGAAGAAAAGGATTTTGAAGCATTAAAACAGCTATTAGAGCGAGAAAAAGCGCAAACAGAAGTAAAACCCAAGACCATTCTAAGAAAGAGAAAAGAGGTTGTTCCTCAACCAGCTGCACAGGAAATGCAACAAGCACCTCAGATACCTCCAGAAGAGATAAGCCAACCCTTAAAAGAGAAGGAGCCTCCAGCTATTGAGAAGCATGAGCAGCAAGAGATGATAGAAACTAAATCAACTACGGTTACATTAGAACAAAAGACGGATATTTCTGAGTTATCTAAGGTATTAGAAAAGCCGCAGACAGAACAGAGCGCTAAAGAAACCCAGCCCTTACAGGAGGTTCGTGCTGAAGAATCTAATACTGCAGTAAAGCGTTCTGAAACCCAGCAAGACACACAAATACCACAACCGTCCTTGCTCGTAGAAGAATCTTTGAAGGCGGAGAGCCCTCCATCAATTAAAACTGAAGAAATAGAGGTTGTGAAGCCACCTAAACAACCCATTGAATTGGGTGCAGAAATAAAGGGAAAAGGAAAAATTAAGTCAGAAAAGGGTGGCGCTTTTATAAAAAAGAAAATACTCTCTAAAATGAAGACCAATATTGCTGAGGAAATAGATCTTTTGCAGGAAAGTAAAGAAGATGACACATCCATTGAGAACATAGAGTACTATCATAAAAAAACTCGTAACCAGTACAAGCAACAGAAGCATGATAAAGTTACTCAGGAAACTTTCAAACCATCTGCAGTACAAACAAAAAAGGCTGTTGTTATAGAAGATAAAATGACAGTTTCAAAACTTTCGCAGGTAACTGGAATAAAGGCTTCAGAGATTATTAAAAGGCTTATAACACTTGGGATTATGGCTGGTATAAATGATGTGATAGATGCTGATACAGCCTCACTCGTGATAAAGGATATAGGGCTTGAGGTAAGCGTTAAGGAGGAAGAATCACCAGAGGCGCTACTTGAAAAAGAGGTTGATCCACCTGAAAAATTAAAGCCAAGGCCACCTGTGGTAACAGTTATGGGGCATGTGGATCACGGTAAGACTACTTTATTGGATGCGATAAGGGCAACAAAGGTAGCAGAAGGTGAAGCAGGTGGAATAACACAGCATATTGGTGCATACAAAATAGTTATAGATAATAAAACTGTTGTATTCCTTGACACGCCGGGTCATGAAGCTTTTACAGCAATGAGGGCAAGGGGTGCAAAGGTAACAGATATTGTGGTCCTGGTCGTTGCTGCTGATGATGGTGTCATGCCTCAAACCATAGAGGCAATAGACCATGCGAAGGCAGCTGGTGTTCCTATAGTGGTAGCGATAAACAAAATAGATAAACCAGAGGCACAACCGCAGAGGGTGATGCAACAGCTATCTGATTATGGTCTCGTTCCCGAACAATGGGGGGGAAACACTTTATATGCAATGATTTCAGCAAAAAGGAAGACGGGTATCAATGAGTTGCTGGAATTGATACTTTTGCAAGCAGAGATGTTAGAATTAAAAGCAAATCCGGATAAGAATGCGAAAGCCACTATAATAGAAACGCGAATGGAAAAAGGATTTGGTGTTGTGGCTACAGCTATAGTAAAAGAAGGTACCCTTAAGAAAGGGGACTATATAGTTTATGGAGTAAACTATAATAAGGTAAAAACACTTATGGACGATAGTGGAAATGTTATACAAAGTGCAGGACCATCAATACCTGTAGAGATTATAGGTTTTGAGTCTATTCCAGAGGTGGGGGATGTTATAATCGCTGTTAATGATGAGGATATGGCAGTGAAGATAGTTGAACACAGGCTTCATCAACAAAGGAGCTTTGAACCGGCAAAGAAGACGAAGGTTTCCCTTGAAGATATTTACAAAAAGATAGAAGAGGGCAGTATAAAAGAGCTACCAATAATCCTGAAGTGCGATGTTATGGGTTCTCTGGGCGCAATAAAAGATGCACTTGAGGGACTTTCCAAAGAGAATGTAAAGCTCAAAATTATACATGCTGGTATAGGGGGAATAACAGAAAACGATATAATGCTTGCTACAGCCTCAAATAGCATTATAATTGGGTTTAATGTCAGACCTGATTCAAAGGCGATGCAGGTAGCTAATACTCAAAATATTCAGATAAAGACATACAATATAATATATGAGCTCATAGACGATGTGAAGAAGGCTCTTTCAGGGTTGTTAAAACCTGTAACAAAAGAAATAGTTTTGGGTAGGGCTAAGGTACTTGAGACATTTAAGATAAGCAAGGTAGGAATGATAGCAGGTTGTACTGTCCTTGATGGAAAGATAGAGAGGGGGGCTAATGTAAGGGTTGTAAGGGAAGGGGTTGTGATTTATGATAGTAAAATTAGCTCTTTGAGAAGGTTTAAAGAGGATGTTAAAGAAGTGGATAAAGGGTTTGAGTGTGGTGTTGGTATAGAAAAGTTTAACGATGTGAAGAAAAATGATGAGCTGGAAGTTTACAGAGTTGTTAAAGAAGGTATTGTAAACTGAGCCATGATACCCAATAGAACGCAACGGTTAGGTGCATTATTAAAAGAAGAGATAACTTTAATAATATCAAGAAAGGTTAGAGATCCAAGGATAGGTTTTGTAACCATTAACGAAGTTGAAGTGAAACCGGATTTTAAGACTGCTACTATATACTATACTGTAATGGGCGATGAAAAACAAAGGGAACAAACATCTATTGCATTGAATGGTATGTCTAATTTTATAAGAAGGGAACTAAAGTTAAGCCATCTGAATATAAAAACATTACCAACCCTTTTCTTTAAGTATGATACAACGCTTGATTATGGTGAAAAGATCGATGCTATGATAAAGATGCTAAGGAAGTCATGATACCTGCAAACACGGTAAAAAACTTCGGAAATGTATTAAAAAGGCATAAAAGATTTTTGATCTTTTCTCATATTAATCCAGAACCAGATACTATTGGTGCTGCATTGTGCCTGTATCATTATTTAAAAAACAGAGGAAAAAAAGTCAGTGTCTACAATGAAGATGGAGTACCTTCTTTTGCGAAGTTTATGCCACATTCTGATATAATTAAAACAGGTGTCCCCCGCGGAAATTTTGATGCAATTGTGTGTGTGGATGCGGGTAGTACTGATATGCTTGGTAAGTATTTTGAAAGGATTAAGAAAGGTGTTATTGTAAATATAGATCATCATAAGACAAATACAAAATATGGGAATATAAATATTATTGATCCATGCGCTTCTGCAACATGTGAACTTCTGTATATACTTTTTAAAAGACTTGATATAGTAATTGATCAAACAATGGCAGATTTGTTACTCACCGGTATTGTATATGATACTGGATCATTCAAATACCGGAACACGACATACATAACACTTAAGGTAGCATCAGAACTTGTTAAAAATGGTGCTAACCTTGGATATATAGAGGAGAAGTTATATGAAAGCCTGCCTATTGGCAAGTTGAAGCTTTTAGAGATGGTGCTCAAAACACTTGAGCTCTCTTTAGATGGCAGGATAGCATCAATAGAAATTACAAAGGATATGTATGAAGCAACAAATACAACCAAAGAAGATGCTGAAGGTTTAATTGATTATCCTAAATCAATAAACGGAGTGGATGTTGCAGTTCTTTTTAGAGAAGTAGACGAGGGTAAATATAAGGTAAGCCTTAGGTCTAAAAATGATATAGATGTAGCAAGTATAGCAGAGGCACTCGGGGGTGGTGGACATAAAAATGCTGCTGGATGCACAGTGGAAGGATTGTTACTGGATGTAAAAAATAAGGTCTTTACCAAGATTGTAGAAAGATTAAAATACTGATATGGATATTTCGGGTGCAATATTTATAGATAAGCCACCATTTGTAACATCTTATGATGTTATAAGAGAGCTAAAACAATTACTCCCGGTTAAAAAGATTGGTCATACCGGGACACTGGATCCAATAGCAACCGGTTTGATGATCCTGCTCATAGGATCCGCTACAAAATTGGCAGGTTATTTTTTGAAGCTCAATAAGGTGTATAACTTTACTGTGAAATTTGGGGAGGAGACAGACACTCTGGATAGTAGTGGGGTTGTTATTAACAGGTGTGATTATTCTCACATACAAATAGAAAAATTAAAAAGCGCTGTTAGTTTTATGCAGGGAACAATAGAACAATACCCGCCCATTTATTCTGCTGTGAAGTATAGAGGGAAACCTTTATATGTATACGCACGCAGAGGAGAAACTGTAGAATTAAAACCAAGGAATGTTAAGATACTAAAATTATCTATTGATGATTTTAACCCTCCTTATGCAACTTTTACAACAGAGGTATCATCAGGGACTTATATACGAGCCATGGCAAAGTCTATAGGTGAGTTGATAGGTTGTTTTGCTCATGTTACATCACTAAGAAGGTTGAGTATAGGGGGATTTAAGGTAGAGCAGGCTTTTAAAATAGAAGATATTAAACAAAGATTAGAAGGTATGGAAGGTAACTATAATTTTCTTATAGACAAAACTATGCTTTTGAATAAAATAAAAGGAGTATAAAGGTAGGAGGTAAAAAATGGCGTTAACAAAGGAGAAAAAAGCAGAGATTATAAAAAACTATGGAATCCATGAAAAGGATACAGGTTCACCGGAGGTGCAGATCTCTCTGCTTACAGAAAGGATCAATATGCTTGAGGAACATTTTAAAGTTCACAAAAAGGATCACCATTCAAGACAGGGATTGCTCAAGCTTGTCAGTCAAAGGCGAAGTTTACTGAACTATTTAAAAAGGAGTTCGGAAAAAAGGTACAATGAATTAGTAAACAAATTGGGAATAAGGAAGTAAGATGATAATAAAAAGGACAGTACAAATAGGTGGAAGGGAATTCACCATAGAAATAGGAAAAATGGCTAAGCAGGCACATGGTGCTGTTTATGCAAGTTATGCGGATACAGGCGTATTAACAACAGCTGTTGCTGGATTTGAACCTGTTGAGAAACAGGATTTTGTTCCACTTACCGTAGAGTATCAGGAGCGCTTTTATTCTGCTGGAAGGATTCCAGGGGGATATTTTAGAAGGGAGGGTAAACCTTCTGAAAAAGAGATCTTATCAGCCAGGTTGATTGATAGACCTATAAGGCCGCTTATACCAAGGGGATTTAACTATGAGATACAGCTGATATCATCAGTGATATCCGCTGATCAACAAAACGATCCAGATATAATAGCTATAACAGCAAGTTCTGCTGCACTTATGTTTTCAGACATTCCGTTTGCAGGACCTATTGCTGCTGTAGAAGTTGGCAGGATAAATGGAGAGTTAATTATTAATCCAACAACAGAGCAGCTCAATCAAAGCGATATAGATATAATTGTGGCTGGGAGCAAGGATGCGGTTGTGATGGTTGAAGGTGGAGCTAAAATAGTGCCGGAGGAGGACATACAGAAGGCGATTTTTTTTGGTCATAAGATGATGCAACCACTAATAGAGTTGCAGGAGTCTATTGCAAAAGAGCTTAACATAAAGAAGAGGACCTACAACGAGAATATAATAAATGAAGAGCTGTATAACCTTGTAAAAGAGAAGTATACATCTGTATTAAAAGAGATCCTCACAACAAAGATGAAACAAGAGAGACAGGCAAAAACGAGGCAGTTATTCAAACAGGCTATAGAAGAGTTAGGTGCTGACGAAAGATATAGTGAAGAAGATATAGAATATGCCCTGGAAAAGTTACAGGCAGAGATGGCTCGTCGGATGATCACAGAGGAACAGAAGAGAATAGATGGAAGGGCTTTAAATGAGGTAAGAAACATAACATGTGAAGTTGGCTTATTGCCGAGAACTCATGGTTCTGCGTTGTTTACAAGAGGGGAGACGCAAGCACTTGTTGTTACGACTATTGGCACATTTGATGATGTTCAATTCATAGACGAGATTATAGGTGAAAACAAGAAAAGATTTATGTTGCATTACAATTTCCCTCCATTTTCAGTTGGTGAGATAAAACAGTTGAGGGGACCTGGTAGACGAGAGATAGGACATGGAGCACTTGCTGAAAGGGCAATACTTCCTGTTATACCGGATGAAAGTGAATTTCCTTATACGCTCAGGGTTGTTTCAGATATACTTGAAAGTAATGGCTCTTCTTCCATGGCAACTGTATGTGGAGCCACCTTGTCTTTAATGGACGCCGGTGTTCCTATAAAAGCACCGGTTGCTGGTGTGGCAATGGGATTGATAAAAGAAGAGAATAGGCACTTTATTTTAACTGATATACTTGGAGATGAAGATCACCTTGGTGATATGGATTTTAAGGTGGCAGGCACAAAGGATGGTGTAACATCCATTCAAATGGATATAAAGATTTCAGGTGTTACTGAAGATATTATGCAGGATGCGTTAAAACAGGCAAAAGAAGCAAGGCTGTATATCCTTGATGTTATGCTTAAGGTTTTACCATTGCCAAGGGCTGATATATCTGAATATGCACCGCGAATTATCAACATGAATATCAATACAAACAAAATAAAGGATTTGATAGGACCTGGAGGCAAGAACATAAAAAATATAATAGAAAAAACAGGTGTTAAAATAGATGTAGATGACTCTGGAAAGGTTAGAATTGCTTCGATAAATACAGAGTTGATGACAAAGGCACTTCAAATGGTAAAATCACTCACGCAGGAGGCAGAGATAGGGAAGGTTTATAGAGGCAAGGTAAAGAAAATTACTGATTTTGGCGCATTTGTAGAGATATTCCCTGGTACAGAAGGGCTTGTGCATATATCACAGCTTGCAGATCGTAAGGTGAAAAGGGTGGAGGAGATTGTTAAGGAGGGGGAAGAAATACCTGTTAAGGTTTTAGACATAGATAGGGAAGGTAAAATAAGGTTGTCGCTGAGAGAAGCATTGAAGGAGAGCAAGCAAAGCAGGTAAAGGTTAGTATCTTTATGGAGGTAAAAATGAAAGGAATTGCAATTGGTCTGGTAATGGTATTAATAATGGGCTTTAGTATAGCTTCTGTAAAAGCCGGAGAAAACAATAATGAAGAACAACTCTTCAAGACCAAGTGTTCAGCATGTCATTCTTATGAAATACCGCTCAGTATGAAAAAAGATCGAAAGGGATGGGAAGAAACTGTAAAACTTATGCAACAAAAAAGGCCCAATTTTATAAGTGATAAAGATGCACAAAAGATCATTGATTTTCTTGTATCTCAATCCAACAACAAAAAGAAATAAATTTTAGCATATTTCAAGACTACGCTTATAAAGTTGAAGAGCTTAAATACCGATAAATCAGGATTCAAGCAGAAAAAGGGTGGAATATAAAACCTACTGGATATTTTAGATTGAGGTTGTGGTGTCTTTATTAGCCCAACTGAGTGATTTATTTCTATCCTGTTATTGAAGTATGAAGCTATATATTTAGGTTGTTGTCTACCTTTTTAGTGAGCAAGCTTTGCTATCTTTTTATAGTCTATGAAATTTATAGATACTGCTGAGATCTATGTTAAGGCTGGAAACGGAGGTAATGGATGTGTTAGCTTCCGAAGGGAGAAGTATGTGCCGAAAGGTGGACCCGACGGGGGAGATGGTGGAAAAGGAGGGGATGTTATAATCCGTAGTTCTCAAAGATTGCTAACCCTGATTGATTTTAGATACATCAGACATTATCGTGCTAAAAATGGCGGACATGGCAGGGGAAAGAATATGCATGGGAAAGATGGTGAAGATCGTATTATAGAGGTGCCGGTAGGAACACAAATATATGACAAAACTACAGGTGAACTTATTGCTGATCTCTCTAAACCAGGACAGGAGGTTATTGTTGCCCATGGAGGCAAAGGTGGAAAAGGGAATGCAAGATTTGCAACTTCTACACATCAAGTCCCCCTTGAGTCAGAACCGGGCAAACAGGGCGAGGAAAGGCATATAAGACTGGAATTGAAATTGCTTGCTGATGTAGGACTTGTAGGCTTTCCAAATGTTGGGAAATCAAGCTTAATTAAAAGAATATCAAATGCACACCCAAAGATTGCAGATTACCCTTTTACAACAACTGCGCCAATTCTTGGTATCGTGCATTATAAAGACGAGAAGAGTTTTGTGATAGCAGATATACCTGGGTTGATAGAGGGTGCCCACGAGGGAAAAGGCCTGGGGGATCAATTTCTGAAACACATTGAACGGACGAAAATCCTTGTCCACATGCTGGATGCTACAAGAATTGGTGAACCTTATAAGGATTATGAAATTATAAATAACGAGTTAAAAGGCTATAACGAGTTACTTATAAAAAAAAGACAGCTCGTTGTTTTAAATAAAATTGACATTCCTGTTGTAAAAAATAAATTAGCAGATTATATAACTACATTTAAAGCCCACAATATTGATATTCATACTGTATCCTGTTTAACAGGTGAAGGAATAGATGAACTTGTAAATATGATTGCATATAACCTTTATAAAGAATAGATATTATGAAGCGGTTGGTTGTTAAAATTGGTAGTTCTGTTTTAACCCTTGAAAATGGTAATCCTGATCTTGGCAGGTTTAAAATACTCGCAAAGGATATTGCAAATGTTATTAATAATGGATATCAGATTGTTATTGTATCATCAGGGGCTATTGCCTTTGGAAGGGCTATTGCAGGCAAGGCGCTTTTACCTGTAAGCATCGCTAACAAACAGGTGCTATCCAGCATAGGGCAACCTCTGTTAATAAATGCATACATAAACCATTTTATGCCCTACAATAAAATTGTTTCTCAGGTGTTACTAACTCATGAAGATTTTATGGACAGACACAGATACCTTAATGCAAGGCGGTCTATGGAAATAATGCTTGAAAAGGGGTTTATCCCTGTTGTGAATGAAAATGACACAATAGCAGTGGACGAAATTAAAGTTGGGGATAATGATACACTTTCTGCCATGGTTGCTGCAATGATCAATGCGGACAGGCTTTTTATATTGAGTGATATAGATGCGATCTTTGATAAGGACCCTCATAGATTTTCTGATGCCAAACCCATAAAAGAAATAACTCGTGTAGATCAGTATAAGCTGTTCGGTAATACAAAGAGTAAGTATGGCGTTGGAGGGATAAAAACAAAATTATCTGCTGCCAAGCAGCTCGCCACAATGGGCATAAGTACAACTATAGCAAATGGTAAAATAGAAAATATTGTAACCAGACTTGTTAATCAGTTCAGCAATGGGAACACAGAACTTTTAGGAACTACAATAGTTGCTGGCAGAAAGAATGTGAGTGGAACAAAAAGGTGGGTTAGTTTGTTATTAAAGTCATCAGGTAATATAACAATAGATAATGGTGCGTTATCTGCAATGCTTAAACATAACAGTTTGCTTGCTGCCGGTATTGTAAAGGTATCAGGTACATTTAGAGAAGGGGATGTTGTAAGTATAATGGATGTAAACGGTAAAGAGATTGGAAGAGGCATAACAAATTATTCTGCCACAGAGATAGACTTGATCAAAGGAAAGAGGTCTTCACAGATAAGGCATCTGTTGGGTTATTATAAAGGCGATGAGGTTATCCATCGGGATAATCTTATTTTGACAACTATTAGTGAAACAGATAAAATAGACAATAATGATAATGAATAAAGATAACATTATAACAATAGCACAAAGGGCAAAACAAGCTGGTTTAAAGCTTGGAGTTGCAAATACAGATAAAAAGAATACCGCGCTTAAATTTATGATGGGTGGCTTGCTGGATAAAAAAGCCATTATAATGCAGGCGAATAGTATAGATGTGGATAATGCCCGGAAGAACGGTTTAAGTAAAGCATTTATTGATAGGCTTACCATTAATGAGAAAACATTAAAGGGCATGATTGATGGAATAAACGAGGTAATGACATTAAAAGACCCTGTTGGAGAGATCACAAAGGCATGGACAAGACCTAATGGACTTCTTGTGGGCAGGATGCGTATACCAATAGGGGTAATTCTTATTATATATGAATCAAGGCCCAATGTTACTGTAGATGCATCTGCTTTGTGTATAAAATCAGGTAATGCAGTTATATTAAAGGGTGGTTCTGAGGCAATAAATTCAAATAGAGCTATTAGTTCTGTACTATCAGAGGCTTTAAAGTTAGCTGGTTTGCCATCAGATGCCATACAGTTTATTGATAGTTCTGACAAGGAAGTACTATATGAATTGCTCAAACAGGATGAGTTGATAGATCTTGTAATACCAAGGGGTGGAGAGGCACTTATCAAAGCAGTTGTGCAACAATCTCGTATACCTGTACTTAAACACTACAAGGGTATCTGTCATGTGTTTGTTGACGCTGATGCTGATATTGATATGGCAAAACTTATATGTTTCAATGCCAAGGTGCAGAGGCCAGGTGTATGCAATGCTATGGAAACATTGCTTGTACATAAAGATATAGCAAGAAGATTCTTACCCGAAATGATAGATATGTATAGGAAGGCAGGGGTTGAAATCAGGGGATGCGAAAAAACTCGTGAGGTTGTAGGAGATATAAAATCGGCAACGGAAGAGGATTGGTACACAGAATACCTTGATTTGATCCTATCTGTAAGGATAGTGGACTCTGTTGAACAGGCTATAGAGCACATAAATCATTATGGTTCACATCATACTGATTCTATCGTAACAAACAATGTAGTACATTCTATGAAGTTTTTGAAAGAGGTGGACTCTTCCACGGTTTTGGTCAATGCCTCTACAAGGTTTAGTGATGGTTTTCAGCTTGGACTTGGGGCTGAGATTGGTATATCAACTTCAAAGTTACATGCTTTTGGTCCAATGGGGCTTGAAGAGTTAACGGCTCAAAAATTTGTTATAATAGGTAACGGGCAGATAAGGGAATAATAGAGTGAAGAGCAGTTTTGGTATCCTTGGCGGGAGTTTTAATCCAATACATTTTGGACATCTTAGAGGCGCTGAAGAAATAAGGCAGAGATTTGCCCTGGGAAAAATTTTATTTGTCCCAACATATGTACCACCTCATAAACCAAAAGAGAGTGTTTTGGACTATCATCACAGAAAGAATATGACAGGGTTAGCTATAAGCAACAATCCTGATTTTGTTCTTGAGGATATTGAAGAACATCTCTCAACCCCATCTTACTCATACAGAACCATACAGGCACTTATACAAAAATATGGGAGTGATATTGACTTTTATTTTATTCTTGGCGAAGACGATTTTTCCAATATTAACACTTGGAAATCTCCATCCACGATATTTTTATTATGTAATGTAGTTGTTATACCAAGGCACAATGTAGCTAAAAACTTGCTTCAACTTTTACCTGTTGATCTTAAAAGTGAATTTTGGTATTCTGAAGAAGAAGAGATTTTAATGCATAATGGTGGAAAGAAGGTTTATCTGTCTTCTATACCTGTACTTGATATCTCATCAAGTATGATAAGATCTGCGGTAAAACAGGGTATGTCCATCCGTTATCTGACACCTGATTCAGTTATAGAGTATATAGAAAAGGAGCGATTATACTATTAATAATTCTGTTTTGGAACTTATAAAAAAAATAACCACTCTGTTATCCGATAAGCTTGCCGAAAATATAGTGGTCATTGATATGCGAAAGCATATAAGTATTGTGGATTATTTTATCATCTGCTCTGTTAAATCTGAAAGACAATGTCGTGCTGTATCATGGTACATCAAAGAAGAATTAAGCAAGATCGGAATAGAGCCTCAGGGTATAGAAGGTGAGCAAGCGGGTACCTGGATAGTTATGGATTATGGAGATGTTGTCTTACACATCTTTCTTGATGCGGTAAGAGTTTATTATGATATAGAAAGTTTGTGGTCAGATGCTAAAAGGGCTATCATAGAGTAATAATGCTAATAAATATAATCACTGTAGGCTTACCAAAGGATGCGTATATTAAACACCTGACAGCGAGTTATATGGACAGAATAAAAAATTATGCAAATGTGAGTTTAAAAGATATAAGGCAAGAACCGCTCAGGACAAAACAAGAGGATATAGCTTTAAGAAAAGAGGCAATAAAATTTCTTTACCATATGGAAGGTTGCTACAATGTTGTGCTTGATAAAGATGGCGTGATGATGGATTCTGAGTTGTTTGCAAAGTTCATCAATAAGCGTATAATAAGTGGGACAAAGGTTATGAATATAATGATAGGAGGACCAGCAGGAATTGATAGTACTGTAAAACAAAGGGCAGACACGGTATTATCATTATCCAGGATGACATTCCCTCATGAATTAAGTTTACTAATTGTTGTTGAGCAGGTTTATAGGGCTTTTACCATATTACATGGTGTACCGTATCATAGATAGGTGAGAATATGTATCAGGCGATGATATTTTTGCTAATAGTTATATTGTTTTTATTTGGTTATCTTTCTCTATTTAATGGTAAAGAGATAGAACTTTTTCTTTCGCGTAGTACTTCTATACATACAACTGTATCTGCTGTAGTTATAGCCTCTTTTATCCTCGGTATGCTGTTGATGGCTATTGTTAGTCTTATCAGAGAGGCAAACAGGATATACAGAGATTGGCAGAAAAAAAATCAGATCAGCAAAGAAAACCTAAGCGCATCACTTGTAGAAAAAGGCAATTATGAAGTGATAAAAGGGAATCTTGAAAAAGCAAAGTCATATTACATAGATGCAATTTTAAAGAATCCTTTAAACATAAATGCGCATTTAAAGTTGTCCGAATGCTATATGATGCTGAAGGATAATCAGAGTGCGTTAAAAACATTGTTAAAGGTAAAACATCAGGATCCAGAAAACATTCCTTTGCTTTTATTATTATACAGGATTTATCGTGTAACAAATGAGTTTAACAACATGATAGATGTAGCGAAAAAGCTTGTGAGCATAGAAGAGGAAAATATTAGCTTTTTATCTCTTTTGCGCGATGCATACATATATGCAGGCAGGTCGGAGGAGGCTTATAGGACGCATAAAATTATAATGAAACTTGCAAAAGGTAAAGAGGGTTACAAGGGAGAAAGGCATAAGTTGGGGGAATTAAAGTATAAATATGCACTTTCAATTCTTGAGAGGGGTGAAATAGATCTTGCATTAAAAAAACTTGCAGATGTGAAAAAGCTCCACCCTGGTTTTGTTCCAGCATATGTAACAACTGGTGAGATATTTTTTGATAAAAAATCTGATATGGATAAGGCAATAGAAGAATGGGAATCTGGATATTCTATAACTCATAATGCTGTTTTTCTAATCAAAATGGAAGATATTTATCTTAAATCTGACAATCCTTTTGAACTTATTCGTTTTTATAGAAGATTACTGTCAGATAATCCAGATGATATCCTTGCAAGGATCATGTTTGCAAAACTTTTGCTCAGGCTTGAAATGATTGATGATGCGTCAGAACAACTTTCCTACCTGGATAATAAATGGATACGTATACCTTCAACAGAAATACTCACAGCAGAAATGCTTGCCAAAAAAGGTGATTATTCCTCGGCTTACAAAAGATTAAAATCAACACAGATAACCGGTGTGCAATTAAAATTTCCTTATGTATGTTTTAATTGTGGTTATGAGACTGTTACCTGGTCAGCAGAATGTCCCAAGTGTAAGAAGGCGAATAGCTTCACATTGAAAACGAGCAAAGAGTTGGAGGCTTTTAAACCAGCTCAGATAAAGCTCGGCAATACAGCTATATAATCTTTTAATATGTCAGTTCTTTATTGCTCAATATGCGGCAGAGCTGTTAATCCAACTATTCATTTTAAGGATTATTATGTGGTTGATTATTATATTGAGGTTACTGGAGAGACAGAAAGTGTAACTATAACAAGTGATGAACAGGATAAATCTGATGAGACATATTTAAAATTGGTATCGCATAAAGAGATAATAAGATGCGTGGACTGTATGAAAAAGAAATAACATCTGTTTGAGAAATGGTTAACCCAAAAAATGCATTTAAAAATAAGGAAGTTTGGCTGGGTGCCCCGAATGAGCAAACTTCTCTATTGCATTTTTTTTAGATTAGCCTATATTAAAACAAATTAACTACAAAAGGAGGAGAAATATGAAAAGGATTAGCGTTTTAATTGCATCAATGATTATTCTTGGTTTAACGGTTTCTGCAAATGCGGGTTACATTGGCGGACAGGAAGGAACACAACAAAGAGGGCAGACATATCAGATGAGGCAAACAACTGTCACCTTACCACCTATAAAGATTGGTTTCGGTTTTAACAGGCAAATCACCGTAGCGCCTACGCCAGTACATATTCAGGGCGTATACGGGCTAACACCGGATGATCTTTCTGCAAGGATATATGTTGGTGATTTTGGTGCGGAATTAGACCTTGGTGGAAATCAATTTGCTTCACCCGGGGGCAACAATACTACCTTTGACCTTGGATTAAAACTGTTTTATGCTGTTATTTCTAAATCGTTTGTTAAGTTTAATACTGGACTGGCTTTTATGTACAGCAGTTATTCTTATCCAGTGGATCAAGCTGGTTCTTATGTAACCATTGGTAATGGGATTGACATTATTGCTGGTCCTGAATTCTTTATTCCACAGCTTCCGGAACTTGGTTTTAATGTTGAAGTAGGCTTTGGGTACCACTCTTATTCATATAATGATGATCACTTTGCAGGAGATGATTTAGGAACGCGTGGTTTTGACTTTCTGCAGGCTGGTATCCACTACTATTTTTAAAGCAAAAGACCTTTTTTGTTAAGGCGGGGTTTATCCCCGCCTTTTTTATCTATTTAATAGTCTTGGTTAATAGAGTATTATACCGGTAACCGACTTTTTTACCCCAATTTCACGAGGGTAAAGAGATAAATTTTCCCACCATAAGCAGGGGGATTTTATTAACTTTCCTATCCCAGTTTTCACGAGGACAA
>Ga0315298_1002422_pt1 | contig 31681 bp, 29 predicted proteins | sample WHS_1_MG_FD_203077 | JGI IMG/M metagenome (GOLD analysis project Ga0315298, IMG submission 203077) | Extremophilic microbial mat communities from Washburn Hot Springs, YNP, Wyoming, USA - WHS_1_MG | ecosystem: Environmental > Aquatic > Thermal springs > Hot (42-90C) | place: USA: Wyoming... | reverse complement strand
CATGTCTGCTGGCGAGTATAAGAACGAAGAAGGAAAAACGCCTTATGAGGAATTTACGGGCGAATTTACTGCTGGAGGAATAGTTAACGTTGGCTCTTGCGTTTCGAACTCCCACATTGCTGGAGCAGCAATCAAAATTGCAAGCATATTTGCAAAGCGTAATTTGAGAGCCAACTACGAGGAAATTGCAGATTACATATTAAATCGTGTTGGCGCCGTCGGCGTTGCTTGGGGTGCAATGTCTCAGAAGGCAGCTTCAATTGCTAGTGGCTTCTGGCGGCTGGGCGTTCCAGTGATTGTTGGTCCCCATGGCATCAAGTATCGGCGTATGCTTTTAGGAAGGGCTGACCGCGAAGAAGACTGGTACGTTTACGATGCGAGAACAGGCGAAAAGGTTTACGTTGGACCAGCACCAGAACACCTCTTCTACGCGGCTGAAACAAAGGAAGAAGCTATAGTCATGATTGCCAAGCTTTGTATGCGACCCAACGACACCACAAAAGGAAGAGCCATAAAACTTACGCACTACATCGACTTGCACAAGAGGCTTTATGGCACAATGCCCGAAGACATACACCTGTTCGTGCGCACAATTGCAGACATCCCAGTGACAATGAAGGATGAAATTGTCAAGATTCTAGACGAGAAAGGGTGGAAGGAAACTGTGATTCCAGACCCAACGCTCCTTCCACGGATGATTAGAAAACACAAGGAGTGAAAAAACCATGGCAGCAGCTGAACCTTGGCAAACAGCAGAAATTCCCGGACCCAAAAAGGCTTTGGTCGTAACAAAACCTGAAGTTGTCGCCGCCATGATTAAACGGGCAAAACACCCAATACTGGTGGTGGGACACAAGGCTGTCGAAACAGAGCTTGAAGGACGAAAACTAATCGACTACATGATTGACCTTGCACAAAAAGCCAACATACCATCAGTAGCCACAGCCCACATAGTCAGCGAATTCACAAAAAGAGGCTATAAACCCGCCGGTTTCATGCCCGCCGTAGACATCGGAAACAGACTTGTTGACGCCTCATGGAACGGAATAGATGGCAAAGGATCACATGACCTAGCCCTGTTCGTCGGGCTTCCATACTACATGGAGTGGACAATCCTTTCTGGACTGAAACACTTCGCCCCTCACCTCAAAGTAATAACTCTAGACAACGTTTACCAACCGCACGCAAGTTGGTCCTTTTCCAATATTTCTGTTAAAGATTGGATAGAAAACCTCAAGTTAATAATAGGTAAATTTGAAGGAGGAAGTGAATGAAATGTCAATGTTTGAAGACATACCGGTCGACGTGGGCGTAATCTATGAAGGCGAAAGAATCCGCAGGAAAGACATGTATGTGGAACTCGGCGGACCAGACGTCAAAGAAAAATTTGAACTTGCAAGAGTTAAAAAACCAGAGGAAGTCGAAGATGGAAAAATAACAATAATAGGACCAGACTTAAAGGACATGGAAGAAGGGAAAACCTACCCCCTAGGCATCCTCATAGAGGTTGCCGGTGCAAAACTCGAAACAGAACTTGAAGGTGTGATAGAAAGACGTATCCACGCCTACTGCAACTACATCGAAGGCTTCATGCACCTAAACCAGCGCTATGACATATGGATGAGGCTGAGCAAAAAATCCTTTGAGAAGGGGTTAAACTCCTTCCAGTTCATCGGGAAAGTCTTGCATAGGCTTTTCAAAAGCGAACTGCCGATAATCGAAAAAATGCAAGTCACCTTCATAACAGACCCAGAAAAAATAAAGCCCCTCTACAACGAGGCTCTACAAATTTATGATGCCAGAGATGCCAGAGCGAGAGGACTCAAAGACGAAGAAGTAGACAAATTCTACGGTTGCATTCTATGCCAGTCTTTCGCCCCAACCCACTGCTGCGTAATAACCCCACAGCGCTACTCAAACTGCGGAGCCATAAGCTGGTTTGACGGAAGAGCCGCAGCAAGCATAGACCCAAAAGGTCCAGTGTTCACAATTGAAAAAGGAGAACTGCTCGACCCTGTTAAGGGCGAATACTCAGGCGTAAATGAAGCCGTGAAAAAACGCACTCTGGGAGAAATTACCAGGGTTTGGCTCTACACGGCTTTTGGCTACCCACACACTTCATGCGGCTGCTTTGAGGGAGTCGCCTTCTACATTCCAGAGGTCGATGGCTTCGGCATTGTGCACAGAGGCTACAAAGATGTCACCGTCAACGGACTACCATTCTCAACGCTTGCAGACTCAACCGCTGGCGGAAGACAAGTTGACGGATTCCACGGCATATCAATCGAGTATATGCGCTCAAAGAAGTTTCTGCAAGCCGACGGCGGATGGAACCGAGTTGTATGGATGCCAAAGGAAGTAAAGGAAAGAGTGAAAGACTTCATACCCGCAGAGCTAGTCGACAAAATCGCCACAGAAGAAGACGCCAAAACAATCGACGAACTGAAAGCTTTCTTGAAAACGCGGAATCACCCAGTTGTGGCTCGATGGAAAGAAGAAGCTGTGGCAGTTGCAGAAGCAGTGCCAACCGAAGCTGCAGAAGAAGCACCCATGGTGCCGGTTGCGACAGCTGCAACTCTGCCAATAACCGCAGGAGGCTTCAAAATAATCTTGAAAGACGCCAAAATCTACGCAAAAAGAGTCATCATTCGCTCTCTGAAAGGCGAAAAAACAGAGAAGAGGTGAAAACATTTGGCTGAAAAAGAGAAGGGAGAGAAGGCTTTAGGGCTGAAACTAAGCCCGCGCCTTATGGAACTTCTTGCAAAACTTCAAGAGGTTGAGCTTGAAGACTTTGAAATGAATGTTGGAGACCTGGAAATCTGGCTTCAACCCGGAGCTGTTGCGGTTCCAATTGCTGCACCGCCAAAAGTTGCTCCGCCAGTGAAAGCTAAGCCCGCAACGATTCTCGAGGCAGAGTTCACCCCGCCAATTGAAACTTACCCTGGTAAGATTGTGGAAGTGACGCTTGGAGCCACAAAAAGTGAAGGTGGGACCCGTGGAAAAACGGTTACAATTGGAGGCGAAACCACGCCAGCCTTTTACACTTTTGAGCGTCCCACACTGCACCCGCCAGTTGTAACACTTGATGTTTTTGATATTGAAGTTCCCCTCGCAAAAGCTGTGAAGATGCATGTGAAAGATGTTTTGGGAGACCCTGCCGCTTGGGCCAAGCTCGCGGTTGAAAAGTTCGACGCAGATCTCGTCACTATTCACTTAATCAGTGTAGACCCCCTTGTGAAGGACGCCACACCGAAAGAGGCTGTCAAAACAATGGAGGAAGTAGCTCAAGCAGTTGACGTGCCCCTTGTAATTGGCGGATGCGGCGACCCGTTGAAGGATGCTGATGTTTTCGCAGAGATTGCAGAAACCTTCAAAGGCGAACGTTTTCTGATAAGCTCGATTACGCGGGACATGGATATTGAAAGATGCGGCAAATTTGTAAAGAAAAATGGGCATGTCGCGCTTTCATTCACGCCCATGGACTTGAACTTAGCTCGGGAACTTAACCGTAAACTGTACGATTACCTATCTAAAGAAGACATAATTATGGACTTGACAACAGCCGCTTTGGGATACGGTCTAGACTACGCTTTTACAAACATGGAAAGAGCCAGACTTGCAGGTTTGATGGGTGACCCAGAACTGGCGCATCCAATGTCTTCTGGAACAACAAACGCTTGGGCAGCGAGGGAAGCGTGGCTCAAAATGGCTCCAGAATGGGAACCCCGCGAACTGAGAGGACCCCTATGGGAGGTCGTTACGGCTTTGACGCTGTTGCTTGCTGGTGTAGACCTCTTTATGATGATGCATCCTGCCGCCGTGAAGACTTTGAAGGAAGTTGTTAAACAGTTGACCAGCGGAAGTTCAGGGAACGCTGACAAACTGGTGGAATGGGTTTCCGCTAAAGTTTAGATTAAAAGCATTTTGGAGAGTGTTTGGATGAGTGGAAAGGAAGGTAAGGGCAAAGTTGGTGTTAAAGAGTTAAGTCCAATAGACGTTTACAAGCTTCTTCCCAAAACAAACTGCAAGGAATGCGGCGAAGAAAACTGCATGGCTTTCGCAACAAAGGTTGTCAACCGAGAAGTCATTATTGAAAAGTGTCCGCCGCTACTAAAGAAAGAACATGAAAAAGCCTACGCACAGTTAAAAGAGATGCTGAAGCCTGCCATAAAAGAAGTTGTCATAGGCTTTGGAGACAAAACCGTGAAGGTCGGCGGAAAACTGGTTATGTACCGCCACGAACTAACATACTTTAACCCAACAGCAATCGCGATTGACATTACAGACGAGATGTCCAACGAGGAAATTTTAGACAGAGTTAAGCGCACAGAAAAGTTCAGCTTTGAATACATTGGGCAAACGCTAAAGCTGGACATGATTGCAGTTCGCTCCACATCAAACGACCCTGAAAAGTTTAAGGCAACAGTCAAGAAAGTTGCAGAAAACACAATTTTGCCGCTAATCCTCTGCTCATTAAACCCCGACGTTTTGGAAGCAGGATTAATTGCAGTGCCAAAAGCGAGACCCCTCCTTTATGCGGCGACAAAAGACAACTGGAAAGACATGGCTGAACTTGCGCTGATGTATAACTGTCCATTGACGGTGTTTGCGCCAAACAACCTTAAACTGTTAAAGTCCTTGGCAAAAACCCTAATCCAATACGGTGTCGAAGACCTTGTTCTTGATCCTGGCACTTTTCCAAGCGAAGGTTTAGCTGACACGCTGAACAACTTCACAATGATTCGAAGAGCCGCTTGCAAAGGCGGAGACGAGCTTTTTGGTTTCCCATTGATGGGTGTACCCATGACTGTTTGGATGGAGAAAGGCGAAGCCCCCGCGGAAATCGCGAAGTGGAAAGAGGCCTACTTGGCATCCATGCTTATCGTCCGTTTTGCAGACATTTTGATAATGCACAGCGTTGACGGGTGGTCTCTTCTACCAACAGTTATACTGCGGCAAAACATATACACTGACCCACGCAAACCCGTAGCTGTAGAACCAGGCTTGAAAGTCTTCGGCACACCAGACGAAAACTCACCAGTAATGTTCACAACCAATTTCGCCCTCACATACTATACGGTGGCTTCTGACATAGAATCCGCGAAAATAAACGCTTACCTGCTTGTTGTTGACACCGAAGGCATAGCTGTAGATAGCGCAGTGGCTGGAAGAAAATTGACAGCAGAAAAGGTTGCAGACGCAATAAAAGCTTCTGGGCTGGAAAATAAGGTTAAGCATAGAAAACTCATAATTCCAGGAAAAGCAGCGCGGCTAAGCGGAGAAATTGAAGAACTCAGCGGTTGGCAAGTGATGGTTGGTCCAAGAGACTCATCTGACATACCAAAGTTTCTACAAGAAAAGTGGGCAACACAGGATTAATACTTCCCTTTATCCCTTTTGAATAAAAAAGAAATAAAGTGTTGTTTAGTATTCTTCTCCGCCTAATTCTTCTTTAGGCTTTTTCTCCTTCTCTTTTTCCTTCTCCATGCCTTTTGCTGCAATCAAATCGTCAATCTTCAGTATCATGTTTGCTGCTTCCGTCGCTGATTTGATAACTTGTTGTTTAACTCGTAATGGCTCCACAACCTTTAGTTCAAGCATGTCCATGACTTTGCCGGAGAAGACATCAATGCCGTAAGAGGGTGTCGCAGCACTTTCGTGTTTAGCTCTTAAAGCAACCATAATGTCAATCGGGTCTAAACCAGCGTTTTCAGCCAAAGTAAGCGGAATCGACTCGATAGCATCTGCGAAAGCCTCGATTGCCAGTTGCTCGCGTCCGCCGACCTTAACGGCGTAATCCCTTAACTGCTTTGCAACTTCTGCTTCTGGTGCACCACCGCCTGGAACTATTTTTCCATCTTCTATAGCGTTTCTAACAACGCATAATGCATCATGTAATGAGTGCTCTGCTTCGTCGACGACATGTTCTGTTCCGCCTCTGATGACAATGGTTACAGCTTTGGGGTTCTTGCACTCTCTTATGTAGACAAGTTTGTCCTCGCCTATCTTGACTTCTTCGACAACTTTTGCCTCTCCGAGAACATCTGGCGTTAAGTCTTTGACGCTAGCTATAATTTTGCCTCCAGTTGCCCTTGCAAGCTTCTCCATGTCGCTTCTGGTGAGGTTTTTAACCGCTAAAATGCCTCTTTTCGCCAAGAAATGCAGAGCCACATCGTCTATGCCTTTCTCGCATAGGACAACGTTTGCGCCGACATCTGCGATCTTGTCAACCATTTCTTTAAGCATTCGTTCCTCTTCATCCAAGAAAAGTTTCATCTGCTCCGGGCTTTCGATGTTAATTTTTGCGTCAAACTCCGTTTTCTCAATCTCCAACTTGGCATTTAAAAGCGCAATCTTCGCGTCTTTGACAAATTTTGGCATCTGTGGATGAGCAACTTCTTTGTCAATGACCATGCCTTTGACAAGCTCTGTTTCGTCTAGGCTTTTGCCGTGTTTCTTCAAAATTTTAATTAAATCAATGTCAGCCTTGAGTTTTCCATCCTTCTCCTCCGCAACCTGTTTTACGGCTTCAACAGCCAATTTGGCAAAATGCTCTTTAGCCACTGTTATGCCTTTGCTGCCCATAGAAGTAACAGCTATGTCGATAAGCCTATCATCATCATTTATGCTTATTGGCAACGCCATTTTCTCCAAGACTTCTTGGGCTTTTTCACTGGCTTTCTTAAAACCTTCAATAATCACCGTTGGATGGATGTTCTGGTCTAAAAGTGTTTCAGCCTTAGCTAACAGCTCTCCAGCCAAAACTGCTGCGGTTGTTGTTCCATCGCCAACCTCGTTATCTTGAGCCTTCGCAACTTCCACAAGCATCTTTGCTGCTGGATGCTGCACGTCAAGCTCCTTCAAGATTGTTGCGCCGTCGTTTGTTATTGAAACATCTCCAAAACTGTTTACGAGCATTTTATCCATGCCCTTCGGGCCTAAGGTTGTTTTCACAGTTTCCGCTATTATTTTTGCAGCCATTATGTTGTTTCTCTGCGCTTCTCTTCCTGTTGTTCTACTTGTTCCTTCCTTTAATATTAATACCGGAACAGTTCCAGAAGGTACGGACATGAGACATCACCTCCCCACATGTTTTCTCATGTGAAAGATGAATTTGTTGCAGCAAAATTCTACACGAAAAGACACTTCTATATAAGCATTTCTAATCTTCGTCAGCCTTAACAATATTATATCCGGAAGCCTTACGAAGCCTATTCATAACCGCCAAGCCAAGCCCATCCATTGGTATGCCCTCAGCCACTATAACATTGACATTCTCAGCATCGAATTCTCTGAGAAGCCTAAACAAATTCCTAGCGATAGACGCCGTGTCGCTTCTACTTCCAAGAGATTTAACAACGCCAACCTCATAGCCTGCGACGGTTTCATCGGTGGCAAGAACCCCAACCCTTTTGCCTTCTCGCGCGTAAATTTCCGCCAGCTCCCTCACTTTGTTAAACACCGCTGGCAGTTTTCCCTCAACAACAACCAAGTCTGCACGTGGAGCATAGTGCTTATGTTTTACTCCTGGCGAACGTGCCTTCTCAACATCTACTTCCCTATCTGCAACAGCAACAGGATTAAGTCTCACATCCTTAATGAACTGCTTTAACACTTCAAATGGAGTTCCTCCGGGACGAAGAACTTGCGGAGGGCTAACTGTCAAATCCAGAACAGTTGACTCCACCCCAATGTAAGTGGGTCCAGCATCCAAAACTGCATCTACTTTTCCATTCAGATCCTCCAAAACGTGCTCCACCGATGTGGGACTTGGTCTTCCTGCCAAATTTGCACTTGGTCCTATTATTGGGCATTGGCTTTCCTTTATCAAGGCTAAGGCAACCTCATGCCTCGGCATCCTAATAGCAATCGTGTCCAAACCAGACACAGTCACGCTTGGAACAATACTTGAACGTTTAAAAACGAGTGTTAAAGGGCCTGGCCAGAGTTCTTTCATGAGCTTTTCGGCTTTGGAGGGAACATTTTCGGCGAGTTTGTAAACGTCTTTGATGTCTGCCACGTGAACTATTGGAGGGTTGTCAAGGGGACGTTTTTTAGCTTCAAAAGCAGCTAAAACAGCCTTTGGATTTAGTGCATCTGCTCCCAAACCATAAACGGTTTCCGTTGGGAAAGCCACTAAGCCCCCCTTCTTTATGAAGTCTGCTGCCGACCGGATTTTTTCTTTTTCAGGCTTTTGGGGGTTAACCTTTAACACTATGGTTTTTTTCATTAGCATTTTGCCTTTACTGTTTACTTCTCGATAAAACGAATACATTGAGTTCCTTTATCTTTTTCCTTTTCCATGACGGTTTGCTGAGCTATTATTTGAATAATTTGTCAGAGTGGGTGGGGCTTCTCAAACAACATAGTAGTCTATGACTTTTTTCATGCTTTTTGGCGCAGCATGTTTTGAAGCAAGTTGTTTAAGTATTTTTATCATTTGAGGCTGGAAACGAGCTATGTCTGTGAGGCTTACTAATCCTACGAGACGTTTTCCCTCCACCACTGGCAACTTTTTAATTTTCATCTGAAACATCAAGTGTACGGCTTCCTCCAAATCGGTGCTGGGTTCAACGACGACAAGCGGGCTTGACATAACGTCTTTCACTTTCGTTTTATTTGCATCTCTAGCCTCCGCAACAACCCTCTTCAAAAGATCTCTTTCAGTTATTATGCCAATGGCTTTTCCTTTTCTGACGGCGATTAAACATCCTATCTCAAATTTGTTCATGACTTCTGCCGCTTCTTTAACGGTTAGATTCTCATCTATTGTTATTACTTCTCTAACCATAACATCCTCAACTTTTAATGTTAAGCTGTTTTCCTTTTCGCCAGACGACAACAAACCACCATTTTATCTCTCTTAAAACCCCGTATATAAGTTAATGTGCGGAAATTTTCTTCTTCAAACCACTTAAATTATGAATAACCTCTTCGGCGTGTTCGCTAGCGGGAATTTTGGCACGTTCAAACTTATCCTTGGGTTTGGTGAACGGTCTTGTGGCGTCCACTCCCACCTTGGTAGTTAAACCTGTTTCCTGGTCCGCTGAAGAATCTAGGGATGAGCCTCTCGCGTTTTCTATTACAATTAGGTCTTCACTCGCCTGAAAGCGCGTCGCAATAGCCCATTCAACATCGGAAACGTCGAAAACGTTGATGTCTGAGTCCACGACAACCGCGTGTTTTAGGCTCGGATGCGCAGCAAAAGCTGCTAGCAAAGCGTTTTTCCCATCGCCATCAAGCTGTTTATCTATCGCAATTATTGCGTGAAGCCATCCGCTTCCACCTTCTGAAAGGTTGACGGCGTGAACTTTTGGCACAACCTTTGAAACGGAATCCCAAATTAACACTTCATGAGGCAAACCCATTAAAAGCCTATGCTCTGCTCCAGAAGGCAAAAGCGCTTGGTAAACATAGTCCTTACGGTGTATGACGCCAAATATTTCAACAACAGGTTGTTTTCTCATAATGTCGTAGGTTCCAGTTATATCCACAAAGGGTCCCTCGTCAACTTCCTTTTTCGCAGAGATTTTGCCTTCCAAAACAAGTTCTGCCTCCGCGGGAGCGTAGGCATTTACATGTTCGCACTCGATTAGACGGAGACCGCCATCCATTAAAGTGTTTGCAACCTCAAACTCGTTAACTCCGAAGGGAAGCGGTGAAGAGGCTGCAAGCATGACTGCTGGATGCACGCCAATGGAAATGGAAACATCCAAGTCTTTGCCTGCCTCCTTCGCCATAGACCACAGTTTAAAAAGGTGTCGCGGAACCAAGCGAATTGCCAAATGCTTTTTGTCCAAAAGTTGGAGGCGATGCACAGACACGTTCTCGATGTTGCCGTCAACGCTTCTGCCGTACACAACTGCTGAGGTTACATATGGAGCGGCATCCCTTTCGAAATGGTGAAGGATAGGAATTTCCGACAAATCGCTTTTAACAACTTCCTTCACCGGTCCGTCGCTTGCTATTTTTGGTTTTTTCGGTGAACGCCATGCCTCGGTCAGCCTCTTGTAAAGCTCTTCCTCTTTAACGTTGAGCGCTGTGCAAATCCTTTTTCGAGTTCCACAAACATTAGCAACAACTCTTGTTTTGTAGCCTTCCACGTTTTCGAACATGAGAATTGGGCCATTTTTGTCGAAGTTTTTCATGATGTAGGCAACTTCAAACTGCGGGCTTACTTTATCCTTTATGTATAAAATCTCTCCCTTCTCTTCCATTATGTTAAGAAATTCTCTTAAGCTCATGTTGCTGTCCCCTCTTTCCCCACTTCTTTGTGGACAACTTTTTCGATGAGTTTCATAAAGACTGATTGCGCCTGCATCTCGCTGACCTTTTCTAAGTAGATTGATACTAATGCTATTTTCCCCTTTTTTGACGCGATATATTCAGCAAACATTCGGGCTGAAATCGCGTTTCTGTCGCCTAAGAGAACAGAAGATGATGGAGGGCCAAGCACATCTTTTGGTTTTGGAACAGCTATTGCTAGTGTTCCAAGCTTGTCTTCTCTCTCGCTTAAAAGGATTAAGCAAGCGTTGCTCGTTTCCATGTAAACTGCCAGAAAATTCGTGTCTAGCTCTACCATTTCGCCTTTAAGGATTTTTGCGTGTTCCATCTTTTTCTCCATTCCTTATATAGCCTACAGATTCACTATTTATTGTTTTCAAAGGATGATGTTGCGATATGACCGAGAACAGAGCTGAAAAAATCTTGGAGATTTTGAGAAAAACCTTTACAATACCAAGATGGATAACGTCGACAAGAGACGCATTTGAAACATTAATTGTCACGGTGATTTCCCAGAACACCAACGACAGAAACACCGCTAAAGCCTTCGAAAATCTTTCGAAACAATTTAAGATTACGCCCGAAGCCTTAGCGAACGCAGAGACATGCCAAATTGAAGAATGCTTAAAAGTGGCTGGTTTGTACAGAAACAAAGCCAAAACAATAAAACAACTTTCCAAAATAATCCTTGAAAAATTCAACGGCAACCTAAATACTATATTGTCATTACCGCTTTCTAAAGCAAGAGAAGAGCTTCTTAAACTTCCAGGAGTTGGACCTAAAACCGCCGATGTTCTGCTGCTCTTTTGCTCGGAAAAATCTACAATTCCCGTGGACACCCACGTTAACCGTGTAGCAAAACGCTTAGGTCTGGCGCCTCCAGATGGAGGTTACGAGCTGGTTCGCGATTCTCTTGAATCGCTTTATAAACCAAAAGATTACTTGGCAGTTCATATACTGCTGATTTTGCTTGGCAGAAGATATTGTAAGGCAAGAAACCCATTTTGTAAGGAGTGTCCCGTGAACACGCTTTGCCCGTCTAAACAATTAGGGACAAGGAATAACTCGGATGTATGTTTTAATTGACAGTTGTAGGTTCTAAAGGTTCTTCTTCGGCGAAAACCGGTATTTCCTTCATGTTCTTGTCAAGTTTAACTTTCCCAAAAGCAACTGCTGAAACGTTCTCGGAGACAGGTGTGTAAATTTTAAGCGTTTTTCTAACGAAGTCAACTTCATGTAAAATGCCTATTCCTAGAAACTTTCTTTTTTGGTCATACAAAGCCGTAAGTAATCCTGACTCCTCACCTTTCCGAATGACGATAGCTTTCTTTTTTGCGAATTCCTCAATCTTTTTGATGTTGTCTTTGTTAATCCCGCGACCTCTTCCAACAACTATGCAAATTTTTTCTGGTAACTCAGCAAAGTGTAAGGGTTTCATTCCCAAAAGTTCGTAAAGTTTTCTTGCATATCTAGCATTTCCTAAAGCTCTATCCAAACCAAGTAGCCAATCGTCTTCTAATTTCAGCCAGTTTATGGGGAAAGACTGCACTTTCGCGTTTTTCAAGTGCTTCATATATCCAAGCTCCCTCAAGCTTTTGCGTTTTTCCCTACTCCTCTGCCTGATAGTCATGGGAGAATCAACAATGACCTTTCTGAACTTTTCAAGAGCATCTAAAAGAGGTGTTAACTCGTTTTTTTGCTGGATGCAGAAAACAATATCAGGGTTAAGCTCTTCAACAAGCCTAACTTTGTAGCTTACCGCCTCTTCTTCCTCAACCCAACCATCAGTGTTTATAACAACAAAGTCAGGGTTGTCTTCAAGAATTTCTCTTTTTAACGTCGCCAGTCCCTCAATCACTTTTTTTAGGGCTGCACTTGGAGATGTTACACCGACAAAGAAGGCATTTTTAAGTTCCAAATTAAACAAGTCAGTTACTGGCTTTGTGACGAAGGCATATGCAACTGTGCATGGCGGTCCTATATCGGATTGACCTAAATCCCCATCTAAAACCGCAACTTTCCGTTTTTCCCTCAATAAATTGTTTATTAGATATGTGCAGAAACTCGTTTTTCCAGAGTCAACCGTCCCTAAAACTATTGCGACGACTGGTCTTGCGTCAACCTTCATGAGTTCTTCATAAGCGTTGTTCCATGAAGGAGGAATAGTGTTTCCATCGACCTCTTCAACGTTTGCGTTTTCTCCCAGCGAAATCTGAAAGCTCGCCTTTTCTCTTATCATAAATGGTAGTCTTTTACCCTCTCTTATCACAACTTTGCTTGCACTTCTAAGAACTGAGCCGAAAACCTCAGCCTTACCGGATACGACTGTGACAGAGGCTGGACCATCAACCAGCAGTGTTTTGCCATTTTCAACTGTCCGATTCATTCCTTCTCCTCCTCGGAAACATATGTCCGCTTCTTCCAGCTATCCTCATGGCGGAGACAATATCCCTAACTCCTCTTCTATGCTTGTTATCGCTTAGATAACGGTTTGTCCCTGCTTCACTTACACTCTCCAAAACAACATGCGATGGCAAAGCCTCATCTAAAGCCTCTAAAAGCTTCTCTTTGTATGCGCGGACTCCATCGCCAACCTTTATAGAAACCGAAGTTGTCGGCGTCCTTTCAATGTTCTTCAGAATGTTCTTAATTTTTTCTAATGTTTCCTCCACGCTGAAACAGTTTTCTGTTTTTATAACTCTTCCATCAGCCAAAACCGCCAAGCCGAAGACTTCGCCGGGATCTACGCCTATAACTATTTTTTCGCAAGCTTCCCTTCCTTCAATGATTTGGACTGCTTGATTCACTATGGCTTCTGGCTCAGTGTTTTCTTGAAAAACTAGGATTTTTTCATGGTTTATTTGGTTTTTCTCTTTTTCTGTTGTTATAACCACCTTTATTTCTATTGGGATCGGCTCTTTTGGGATTAAACTTAAAAATGGTAGGTTTCTCTTTTTCAACTCGTTGACGATTGAATAGTATGCTTTCCCTGAAATTGTTGCCACCGCAATCTTCGCTTTCATACAGCCTTTCCTATTGCAAGTTTTAAACGCAAGACAAATTATTAGTTTCGCAACTTATATTCGTTGATGTGAATGGCTTTGCCACAAAATATCCCAACAGGCTGTAAATCCATTGACGACGCCTTGGGCGGGGGCATACCGCTAGAAACTATCAGCTTAATTTATGGAGAGGCTGAAACCGGAAAGACTGCTCTAAGCATGCAGTGTGCTGTGAATTGTGCAGGGATTGGCTATAAAACACTTTTTGTTGATTGTGACGCCACATTCTCTGCGCATAGGCTTTCTCAAATCGCATCTGGAAAACTCGATAAAATTGCAGAATACATAATTTTAATGAAGCCAAGCAACTTCTATGAACAGAGTGTAGTGATAGATCATATTGCAGATTACATAACAAAAAGCTTTGGTCTCGTGGTTTTTGACACAATTACATCCCTTTATCGTCTTGAAGTTTCAGAAAATCCTAAAAACACATTTAGGCTAAACCGCGAACTGAACAGGCAAGTAGCGGCTTTAGCGCAAATTGCGAAGACACACAAAATCGCAGTTTTGATGACAAGTCAAGTTCGAAATGTCTTTAATGATTTTGTTTATGTAGGAGTTGAACCTGTGGGAACGAGAGTTTTAAAATTCTGGTCCGATGTAATAATTGCCATGAAACCCACTCAAGATTCCAAAATAATTGAGGCAGTGATAGAGAAAACTCCAAAAGAAACCAAAAAGAAAAGCAAACCTCTCTGTTACTTAAAAATAGATGAAAAGGGAGTACATGAGCATACCTTTCATTGACTGCGAGGGCGTTTGTATATGCAACTAATCATTGAGGCTTTGATATTTATATTCCCCGCTTATTGCGCAAATGCCTTACCCGTAATAACTGGTGGAGGGCTTCCATTAGACTTTGGAAAACACTTCATTGATGGAAAACCAATTTTTGGAAAAAACAAAACTTTTCGAGGTTTCTTTTCAGCATTGGCTATTGGAACAGTTGTCGGCTTTGCAGAAAACGCCTTTCTCAATTATCCCAAGAATGTTCAAGGTTTTCAATTTGGTTTTTTATTGTCGTTTGGAGCTTTGTTAGGCGACTTAGTAGGCGCTTTTGTTAAACGAAGACTTGGGCTTGCACCTGGAGAACCGTTGCCAATTATTGACCAAATGGACTTTATATTAGGTGCTCTTTTGTTCGCACAACTTCTAGGAATAGTTACTTGGGAGCTTACAGTTATCATTCTAATAATAACTCCACCAATTCATTTGTTGACAAATTTTGCAGCTTATAAAATGGGTCTAAAAAATACGCCATGGTAAAGTCTTATCCCTAATATAATTTGGACTTTATAAGGTATTCTAGGGCGATGTAGGCTATCAAAAGAAGCGATATCCCCGCTAGAAACATCATGTAGGCTTGTCTTGGCTTGTAAGCGTATTTGGTGCTTTGATAAATTGATATTAAACCAATAACGCCGAATGCGTATAGAACTGGTACAACAATGTTTTCAGTTCCAAACTGCTCAGACAGCCCTGGATAAAGAAAGATGAAGCGTCCACCGTAATATACGGCTGGGAAAGGTTTCATTATTAAAGTGTATAGTCCGCCTCCTAATAGGAAAACGGCGAAGGCAACGACGATTACTGAAAGAGTTAATGTTGAGGGTTTTATTGTTGTAATGCGCTTGTATAGCCTGTTCATTGAATAAGGCAGTGAAGAAATTATTCTCTTAACTTTCAGCGGCATCTTGGTTTTCTCCAGTTTTTGTTAGGTATTCCGCCACTTCTTTAGCCCATTCTCCTGTTAATGGATTTTTAACAATCTCCCTTAAATACTCTCCCCAAGAAATTTCTAAAGCTTTTTTCCATGCGACATACTTTTTCTTGATGCTTTCGTAAGCCTTCATATGTAATTCACAAAAGCCTTTGTCAATCGCCTTTCTGCTGCAGATTTGACACCTCAACTCTTTTCATCCTCTCCTCTTTTATTGAACATTTCGGGTTGAAACAGAGGTTCCATGGGCGTCTTCCCTTAATCCTAACTTGAACCGTTGGCCAGCCGCATCCTCGGCAGTTTCTGCCAAGAGGCCTTACGGTGCCCCTCTGAGGTAGGGGGAATGAGGCTGAACACGATTTTTTGAAGTAGTTTGTGCAGCCTACAAATCTTTTGCCTGTTTTCCGCGAATAGAGTATCATGAGTTTTCCAGAGTTGCATATAGGGCAAGTGCCTATAGTTCTTTCTTCTAGCCTGGCTCTTTTTATGGCGTTGCTTAGTTGTTCACCGATCGCCTTCTCTTTTTCCTTCAATTTCTCTACTGCTGGTTTAAGGATTTCAACAGCGTCCACTAGAATGTTTTCTCTTTTCTCGTTGTTTAATTGAATCTTGTCCATTTTTTCTTCAAGTTCTTTTGTCAACTTCACGGAAACAACTGTTGGACAGTATTGCTTTAAGACCTCCATAACCTCAAACCCTAAGTCTGTGACAACCATCCTCTCGTCGCGGATATACTTCCTATCATACAACGTCTGTATAATTTCTGCCCTCGTGGCTTTTGTCCCAATTCCTTCTTCTTCCATTTTCTTTAAGAGGCTGCCAGGGTTATATCGCGGCGGCGGTTTAGTGAACTTGTCTTCTAGGATGACTTTCTTGATGGTGAGCTTTTGTCCTTCCTCTATTTGCGGCAAAAGAACTTCTTCTGATCTCACGTAAGGTCCATAGAAACGCATCCATCCTTCCTTTAATATCTGTCTTCCCCTCAAGTAGAAACGGTGTCCGTTTACGTTAATGTGAACTTTCATGCTCTGTCTGATTGCTGGTTCTTCAAAAACCGCCATGAACCTCCTCACCACAAGGTCCCATAGGTTTCTCTCTTGGTCGCTTAGGTCTCTTTCTGGAAGATTTCCAGTCGGGTAGATAGCTGGATGTGCCGGGTCCTCCTTCTTTCCTTCTTTCGGTTTCAGTTCTGGTTTTACGAGAAGTTCTGCTGTTAACTTCTTATATTGAGGGGCTTTGCCTAGGTTTTTCAGTATTTCCTCATAGTTAATTGTCGGGGGGAGTTTTTGGCTGCTTGTTCTCGGGTAGGAGATTAAAGCGTCTAGGTAGAGGCGTTGGGCTATGTCTGAGGTTCGCATTGGCGTGTAGCCAAATAGGCTGTAAGCTTCGCTTTGAAGAGTTCCTAAATCAAAAGGTGTTGGCGGCAACTGCTGGAACTGTTTAACTTCAATTTTCTCTACTTCCCCATTATTCCCTTTGCACTCACTTAAAATTGTGTTTGCTTCTTTTTTAGTTTCAATGATACCCTTTTCGTATTCAGCCTCGAAGGTTTTCCCGTCAATTTCGACTTCAGCTTTGATTTCCCAATAGGGTGTCGGCACAAAACTTCTGATGGCTTTTTCCCTTGCGATGAGAAATCTTAACGTTGGTCCCTGCACTCTTCCGGTGCTTAACGTTGCATATTTTCCGCTCCAATCTTTTGCGGCTATGGTTAAAGCTCGCGAGAGGTTTACTCCGTAAAGCCAGTCAACCTCGTGTCTTGTTCGTCCAGCCTCTATTAATGCGAAATCAAGGTGAGGTAATAGCTCAGCGTAGGACTTTTCCAGTTCCTCTTTGGTTAATGTTGAATACTTCATCCTTTTTGAGATGCTTTCCTTGTTTCCACATGCATATTTCAGTATGCAGTATCCGATGATGCTTCCCTCTATGTCATAGTCGCACGCGTCAATAAACATGTCAGCATCCTCTGCCAGTTTAGAAATTGTCTCAAGCCATGTGCGAATTTGTTTTGCACCTCTCTCGGCAACGTACCTCGGCACCCATTTAAAGTTAAAGACTGGGTAATAGTTTCTTTCGCTTCTTTCTCCAGTTACAGTATATAGGTGGCCTATCGCTGGGACGACAACTATTTCTCTGTCTCTTTTAGCCACATAGTAGGGCACGCCGTTTTCTTCTTTTTTGCTTGTTTTTCCTTTTGAGTCAAGGGCTGACGCTATTCTTTGCGCAGCGTCTGGCTTTTCCGTTATGATGAGCGTATATTTTCCCATGCTTGCCAAACCACAATAATGGCGTTGAAATAGCTGGTTTTCAGATTAAGCGTTATAGAGGAAATTAAAAGTTTCTATGTCTGAACACAGAGTTAAAGCTCTTAAAAGGGCTATTCAAACCCTTCCACGAAAGCTTTAACGTTTTTGCCCAAAACCTTGTGGTTGTAGCCTCCCTCTAAAACAGCGTATCTCCTTCCGTCGCAAACTCTCTCTGCAAAATCTTTTACCGTTTCAGCTGTTTTGAAGTAATCACCAGTGCTTAGGACACCGCCCCAATCCTGTGCATGGCGGTCGAAGCCAGCGGAAACAGCTACAATGTCACATTTGGAAATTGAACTCAAGAACTTCTCCAAATCATTAAAGAAATTTTCCTTGCTTCTGTCTGCGATGTGGTGGTATAGAACGTTTGGAGAATTTGCGAATATGTTTGCCGTTCCGTCTCCATAATGAAGGTCTATGTCCAAAATAACAGCCTTTGCAATTAAACTCTTTCTAAGCAATCTCTCGATGGAAACGGCAACATTGTTGAAGTAGCAAAAGCCCCAGCAACTGTTTGGACTGGCGTGATGTCCCGGCGGTCTTATAACTCCAAAGGCTGGTTCACCCTTCATGGCGATTTCGGAAGCCTTTATGGCGCCTCCCACAGCCAGCAAAGCAACCTCATAAACTAAAGTCGTGTTCTTGATATGTTCTATGTGGCTTTTCCCATGAACAAGCGCTACATCATCATCAGTTGCCATGTCAGGTTCAACAACTTCGAAGCCGCTTAACTCTTTCATAATGGATTCCATTCTACCCGGCGCAGCAGCTGGGTCGGATGAGTATACTCTGCAATAGTTTTTGTGGAAGACTATTTTCATCCGAGTCTTCTCCATCTATTTAAAATACAATTCATTCTCTTTTAAATGCGTTAGCCAATGTTTTTCAGCCAAGGTGCGAAAGAATTTTTGAAGAAAGGGACTTACGGAATGTTCGCTTAACCCTCTCTAATGGTTCGCCAATAATGGTGATTTTGTCCAAGTCGCATGTTCCAAGGCCTTTTTCCTCGGCTAAGACAAGGTGCTTAACATCTTTTGGGTCTACACCCATGACAGCGGCGCCGACAGCGTCAACTGCCACCGTGTCTACACCGGCGATAACCAAATCCATTTCCACGGGGTTTCCGCTTGTTTCATGTCCTTCTCCAGCTATTATCCCATCTATGACTGTTAGACTTGGCTTTAGCAACGACGCCAAGTCAGCGATGTTTTTGCTAAGCCAGCCATTATGCATAGAGCCTTTAGAAGCCAATGCGCCCATCATATTCTTCAATCCTAATGTAACGGTTGCCATTCTATGAAGCTTAAGCTTTGGAACGCTTACTATGATGCTTTGCAAGGCGGTTTTAGCTACTTTCACTTTCTTAAGCGCTATTGGATTAGGCGGGTAAGCTTCAACAAACTCGTCTCTGTTAAGGTCAACAAGTTTTACATTCCACTTTTCTGCAACGACATCTATTCCCGCAACTTTAAAGGCTTCACAAGTGTTGGCAAAACCGCTTCCCTCACCTATAACAATATTTTCAACTCCACCTTCTTTCAAGAACTTTACAACACCCTCCACTACTCTGCTGTCGGTTGTGATGCCAGTTGAGGGATGTTTCGAGTTAATGTAGTTAGGTTTAATCAAAATTGGCTTATCCGCCGAAAATATGAAACTTAAGTCAGGTTCAATCATTCTAAGAGCGTTAGCCGTTGTTTCTATCGGATTTTTTCCTTTTACAATAACGACTTTGACCATTTGAAAACACTGAAACTTTTTTAGTTTTTCCGGCAATTTGAATTTTTCCTTGGCAGAATAGGCAATCAATAAATATGCCGCAAACATTAATTCTTCATTGTTAAAGGGGGATTTATTGTGCCCCAACGTGTTGTTTGCCAAGGATGCGGTCATGTATTGTATGAGGGAGTTGACCTTAAACCTCCTGACGAAATCCTCAATCAATATAATGGAAAATGCCCAAAATGCGGCAAAAAACTCTCGCTAATACCTATCGACGTAGATGTAAAACCCGTAAAATAGGCATTTGCTTGAACAAACCCACAAAATCCAGCTTTACCATCTGCGTAAGCAAAATGCGAAAATGACAATTTTTGCAGTTTTTAAATGCCTTTATGGTATAAGGGTATAATCCCTGAACACCTAGCGGTGCGCAGCAGCGGAGAAATACAGGTACAAGCGTAAGTTTCAGTAAACAGGATATTGCGTATTCGCTTTCTACCGTAAGAATAATAAAACACTTCCATAATCTTGTAGAGAGATGACCCAAATGAAACTAACCAAAGCCGTAACACGAGAACGTATTGTCGCCGGACTTAAAAGCTTTGGCAAAATCCGCGTGAAAATAGACCATGCATCATTAATGACCTATTCAATTTTGCTGCTGATCCTCTTCATCGCCTTCACCGTGCGCGCGTTTCCCCTCCGCTGGGAATTGCAAAAAGATGTGATATCTCTTTCCGAGTTCGATCCCTACTTTCAATATAGGCTAACAGAGCACATGGTGCAGTATGGTTTACTGTCGCCTTACTGGCCTGAACCGTGGATTGACACTCAACGTTGGTATCCAGACGGACAGAACATGGCGATGTCCTATCCAGCATTGCCCATGACAGCGGCAGTTCTCTACATTATTCTTTCAGCTTTAGGTGTGAGAATTGAGTTGATGAGTTTCTGCGCGATTTTTCCCGCAATCTTTGGCACTTTAGCGTGTCTAATCATTTATTTTGTTGGAAAAGACATCGGAGGAAAATTCGCTGGTATGCTTTCAGCCCTCTTTTTAGCCTTAAGCCCCTCATATATCCAAAGAACTTCCGTCGGGTTCTTTGACGACGAAACTATAGGAATGGTTGCACTTTTACTGTTTATTTTCATGTTTCTAAGGGCTATTGAAGAAGAAAGACCTATCAGTTCAACTATAAAATATTCGTTGGGCGCCGCCGCAGCACTAGCGTACTTCTGTTCTGGTTGGGGTGCATCATATTACCCCGTGGGTTTGACGGTTTTGTTCGTTTTCGTGTTGATACTACTTAAGAGGTACTCGCAGCGTCTCCTCTTATCATATAGCATAACCTTTGGTTTAGGATTGTTTGTTGCCATAAATGTTCCATATGTTTCAACAAGGTACTTAACAAGTCAAGTCATAATGGCAGTTGCGGGTGTTTTTGTCCTTCTTTTAATAAGCGAGATTCTCCGTGTCCTGACCACTTCGCGTTCAAAAGTTTTGTGCGTTATAATGTCTTTGGCGGCGCTTGCAGGCGGTTTTGCTATACTTTGGCAGTTGGGTTATATGGAAGCTGTGGCTGGTAAGTTTCTTACTGTTATAAACCCTTTTCTGCGGGCAGAATCTCCCTTGTTCGAGTCTGTGGCTGAGCATAGGATTTCAGCTTGGGGTTCCATCTACTACGAGTTTGGAATAGGATTGATTTTCTTCATAGCTGGTTTAGTCTTCGTCCTGAGAAACCCTACAAACAAAAATCTGTTCCTACTTCTTTTTGGTTTAACATCCCTCTACTTTGCATGTTCAATGGTGCGTTTACTCGTCATTTTAGCTCCTGCCTATGGGCTTCTGGCATCTGTTGGAGTTTTCAGCATTCTAAAACCTTTCAGCACATTGCTGATGGAACCCCCAAAAATGTTTGTAAAAGCAAAGCATGGTTTAGAACGTGTCGGCAAAGAGTTCAGCGGAGCGGCTGTCTTCCTAATTTTCATCATCTTAATGACAAATCTTGCTTTTTCACCGCAGACGGGTGGCATACCAAAAGTGTACAGTCAAGCCTATGCTCCAGTCACAATCTCTGCTGGCAGTCTTCCCATAGCGCCAAACGAACCCGTACAAGAATGGTTCAATTTGCTTAATTGGTTAAAAAGCAACTTGGGATATAAGCCAAACAATGAAAAAGTTGTGTGCAGCTGGTGGGACTATGGATATTGGCTTGCAATAATCGGCAATGTAACGTCGCTTGCTGATAACGCCACAATAAACAATACGCAAATAGAGAATATAGGATTTGTATTCATGGCGAATGAAACTGACGCATTAAAAATGCTAAAACTTTACAATGCAAAATACATTTTAGTATTCACAACTTTGTTTGTTGTGACGTCTGGAGGCTCTTGGTACGCATATTGGGCTGGCTATGGCGATGAGGGAAAGTGGATGTGGATGGCGCGAATTTCTGGAAAAGCGCAAACTCGCTTTCTTAACGGCGACACCAACGGTGATGGAAAGACGGATGTTCCTAACTTGATAGATGAGGCTTCTTCATGGGTTAACGAGACTAAATTTGGGCAATACAACTCTGCCACAAACAGGTGGGAATGGAATGATGCTGGAAAGAACTCCACAATTTACAAACTGATGAGCTGGGGAAAACAACGGTGGTGCAACCAGAACGGCGCCACGCCAGTTGATGAGTCTGGTATTCAACCCGAATACTTTAAAGAAGCTTACTTTGCTGGCTTAGACTTGTCTGGGAGTGAGGCGCTCAGCAAGTACGCGGTAGCTTCAGATCGTGCTTTGGTTCCACTTGTGCTACTCTATGAAATTGACTGGCAAAAATACGATTCAAGCCAGTAACGGAGTGATAACTTGTTTGTTTCCAAAAGTTCCAGACCAACACAAACCAAACAAACCCTTGGTTCCGACAGGCTTAGGCATAGTATACGTGATATTAAGCGCAGCCTACCTTTTTCTGCTGCACTATTCGGTTGACACTGAAGAGGCTTTAACTTTAGCTGCTTGCATATTGTTCGGCGGCTTTATGGGATTGCTTGATGACTGGATGGATTTAAGGTGGCGTTACAAAGCTTTTTTCCCGTTGATAGCTGCCGTTCCACTTATTTCTTTAGCGACGAAACTTGGGCTTCGTACATCTATGGCTATTCCATTTCTTGGAACAATAGCCTTTGGTAACTACTACTATTTTGTTATTATTCCATTAATTGTAACGATAACCACCAACACTGTAAACCAGCTTGGCGGGTTGAACGGGTTGGAAACTATTTGCCCCTCCATAATCTTAATTGGGCTAATTTTTCTTTCAGGCTCTAACGCTGTTCTTTTATTCTTCCCATTAGTCGTTTGGCTCGCGCTTGCCTTTTTTAATTTTCAAGGGAAAATTTTTGTTGGAAACTCCGGGTCCTTTGCCATAGGGTTAACCATAGCGGCCTTTGCGATAATTGCTGATTTGAAGTCATTTTTGTTAATTGCACTTTTGCCGTATATCCTAAACTCTTCTTTGATTCTGTTAAATTTTTTCTTTTTTAGAACCAAGGCAAACGTCTCCTTCGATGGAAAGAAACTTTTTTCCGATCATAGAAGAAGCCTCATTACTCTTGTCGCTTATCATCGTCCTTTGACCGAACGCAAAATAGTAATAATAATCTCTATTCTAGTTTCGTTGTCAACCTTTGCCGCATCACTGTTCCAGTTATTTATGACCTAACCTGTACGTGTTGTTGTGCGACACACAAAAGGCAAAAATCGTTTTGGAGTGAGGCTAATCTTGGAGGTTTAGAGAACAAACTTACTCATCTAAATTTAATCTAATGTGGGGAATCTAAAATCTGTCCAGTACTATATGTTCCAAACGTTTCGGTTAAAGTGGAAATCACCAGTTTGGTAGGAGTTAGGCTGGATGTAAAGACGAATGCTGAAGCAGTCAATTTTGATGTCAAAGCTAAACTAGAGGAAAGGGAGCGTAAGAGCCAGATGGTCGTTGTTGGTTTCAGTCTTTCTCTCTCCACCAAGCCAAGCATTGTAAAGTTTGAAATTGAGGGAACCACCACCTTAACAGGTAAAGACGCTGAAATAAACGAGATACTGGAAGTTGACCCGGAAACAAAAGTGCCATACATCTTTCAAAAGATTTACCAAAATGCCTTTACGGCAATGTATCTGCTCTCAACAATTTTAGGTGCTCCTCCACCACCCTCCGATTTGTTATTCTCAAAAAAGCAAGAAGCATCGGGAGAAGGGGTAAGCGTGAAAATGGGTGAAGTTGGAACTGTAGATGTCAAGGCTGCAAAAGAAGAGACAAGCGTTTCAAGAACATGATTTTAGTAACGCTTAATAAGCATAATTCTATCTCATTTGAACTGTTGATGGCGGGTGAGTGGCCCTCCACCCGTTCCGCCAATATAAACCCCGGAGTAGGAGGTGAAAAATTGAAATTTGATACTAAAGATATGGCTTTGGCATCTCTTTTTGCAGCTTTGTACGCTGTGATGGTTATTGTCCAAGGGTTGAGTGCTGCAGCCGCCATTCAACTGCGTATTGCTGATTGCTTAATTCCTCTTTCAGCTCTCTTTGGTTTACCAACAATTCTCGGAGTGACTATTGGGTGTTTTGTTAGTAACACTTACACTTCAGCGTCATTACCTAATGGTGTTTACGATGTTGCCTTTGGTCCTCTTGCGAATTTGATAGCAGCCACTTTAATCTACCTGCTCAGAAATAGAAGACTTTTGGGGTGTGTTTTGGGCTCACTTACTATCGGCATTGTTGTCGGCAGTTACATCTGGGTAATCTTTGGTCCTCCATCAGACATTTTTGGTCTCAGTTTTCCATCAAGCTGGCCTATATGGGCTGCGAGCATAATTAGTATCACAACAAGCAGTTTGGTGTCGATAGCGGTATTTGGCTATGCATTGTTAACGATCTTGAGTAAGCCAAGCATTATTGGTCCTTTAAAATCTAAGGGGCTGAAGACTGTTGAAAAAAGGGTTACATGAAGCGTTCCAGTTTTGTTAATCCTATTATTTCGTCAAAGTCTAAGCCTAAAGCGTCTAAGACTTGGTCGAAGGTCGAGTGGAGATAGGCTATATACTTATCAACGTCTATTTCATTTCTTGTTGCCAACTCCACTGGTTTAACATGGGGTTCGTTAACAACTTTCACGAAGCTTATTAGATCACCTGCTTTGAGTTCTAACCCCCCCTCTTTCAGTATACGGGCTGCTTTAACGTGCTGGGGTGTTGTTTTTGTGTAACGTTCCGGCTCTTCGCCTAGAACCACGTTGAAAGCAAGTTCGTTTAGGTTTTCCCACTCGCGTTTTTTTAATCGCATGTAACAGTCGCGGATGTTTCGTATAATGTCCTTTTTTGCGTCTTCAAAGTCTGCTGGAGTTTTCACGGCTGCTAAGCGTTCTTTCATTTTGTCAAAAGCTTTTTTGATAAACAGTGGTATATGCCTCTTTTTGCCTGTTAATCCTTTCACGTCAACGCTTCCATCTTCCAAAACTCCCAGATAATTCTTTTTTCTGGAGCTAAAAACTGCGTATCTGTAAACCTTGTCCACATCCAAGCTCATTTTCAGTTCGCGTTCAGTCCATTCTCCTAGTTCACGGATTTGCTCTTTTGAAGGGTTCTTAAGGAAAACGCTGTCCGTGTCTCCGTAAAGCACTTGGATGCCAAGCTCCTCCGCCTTATTAATTATTTGGGTTATTGCGTGTCTTCCAATGGAGGCTGTTGCTTCAGCAACTGGTGGGCAATATAGGTCAAAGGTTTCAGCCCCGAAAACTCCGTAACTAGCGTTTAAAATTACCTTGAGGGCTCCTTGAATAATGTTGTACCAACTTCTTAACTCGGCTGATAAAGCCTTGTCTTTAGATTTCGGCTTGTACCATTGTACTCGCAAGTCTCTAAGCGAACCTATCAGAAGACTTTCTAAACCCCGTTTTTTTGTACAGACCCAGTGAGGTGTTCCAGGGATAAGGTTTGTGCGGCATTCTGGATGCGGACACAAAATAGACTGATAACCTAAGTTCCAAACCTTAATTATCGACGGGTATAGGCTTGGAAAATCCATTACGGCAACGTTAAAATGGACACCTGGAACTGGCTCAACAACTATTGCTCCTTTGTACTTTTTGCCTTTAATTATGGCTTTTGTGGCCGTCTTGCCCTTTAAGGCTAGGATATCTTCGGCGTTTGGGATGAGCATTTTTCTTCTTCGGTGTTCTCGATGCATGAAATTTCTTATCCAGCGAGAAACACCTTGTCGGCTAACGTCTTCCATTGGCATGCTGCTGATTCTGGCTAAAACAAGAATAAGCTTCATCACTAGTTCATCTTCAAAGCTTGAAAGCGCGAACGTGATTTCAACGTCTCTAAAACAGTATTTGGCAAGCTCAGTGTAGGTTAACTCGCCTATGCTCTTTTCTAGAGGTATCTTCTCCATTCCAACGAGGGCTTTGCCAACATCGTCAAGTGTGACATCGCGATAGCGGTTGTTGAAGGCGTAAATTTGGATTGAGCGGTTGAAGAAAAACTTGTAAAGGTCTATGTGAACACCATATTTTAGAAGGCATACACGCTTGCCCACATCTATTGGAATTTCATCCCTTCTGAAACCGAATTTCTGCGCCCGATGAGCCAGATAACGCATGTCGAAATCGTCGCCGTTAAAAGTTACTACGAAGGGATAATTCCACAAGACATCAAATATGGCTTTTATGAGCTTTTCTTCCGAATCGAAATATTCCAGCTTCACATCGGCTGGCAAACGTTCAGCGCCTTCGCGAACTCCTTCCCGCTTCAAAAGTAAAACCCTCTTCTGCCCATCGGAACCGTAGATTGAAGCACAAACAACAGGGTAAGCAGCCTCTCGTGGGTCCGGCATCCTTGTTGAAACCGAAGTGTGCACTTCTATGTCAATGGCAACACGGTGAAACTTTGGAGCTGGATACTCCAGAAGCCTCGCCCACTGCTCAATATGTTCAAGCTCTTCTGGACATGCTTCTTTAAAGATTCCCTTTATTCTCTGGATATTCTTCTCTATTTCTTCCAAGCGTTTTGGAATTAGCTTGCTGTCTCTAACCTCATATATCATGCCCGGCCAAAGTTCACGGTCATAAATATAGGACTGGTAATACTTTATCTTTGACTCCCAAATTTTAATCGTCTCGGCTGGAACCGGGCTGTCTGAAACTTTTGGGAAGTCTTCTGGGATTATGTCCCTTATGCATCCTGTGGGGCGTCCGCCGATGGCTAACGGGTTTTTCGCCACTATTTTCGTTACTTTAACCATTTTATCTTGCAGTGGGTCAAACCTTTCTTCAAGTTCGAAATGGTCAAAACCTGGATGTTTTGTTAGGCGATCTATTTTCTCAAGCTCGTATGGTGAGAGGTTTGTTAGACAGTAGGGCTTATGTCCAGAATTGTCATACCAAAAATATATTTTCCCAGATGTTGGCTCGTAAAGTTTGATTAAGGCTTTTCCAGATTTTCCGTCATATGTGGCTGAAACAAGGTATGAGGGCGGCAAGTTTTCAGGAGCCAACGGAGGAAAAGCACGCTGCCTTTTTTCTTTTTTAATGGTTTCTGTGAAGGGCATGACTTCTGTTTTAGCTTCTTCTTTAGTTCCTGCTCTTGGAAGCGAAAATTCGTCGAGACGTCTCTGCGTCATAGTCGCCTTAACCTAACTTTTTATATGGATAAGATAGACTAAAATCTTACTAAACCTGGATTCTGCGGTTGGGAAGAAGTTGCTTAAAGAAGCTTGGATGCTTGCTATTGAAACCCTAAGCTGGATTGAAACGCAAAAATTAAGTGAGCGTTTAGCCTTGGCAAAAACTGTTAAGCAACTGGGCATAAGCGACGTTGACGCCATAAGACTCGCTCATGGGCTTGTCTGCGAAACTGTTAGGCGCCGCAACCTAATCGACAAATTTATCAACAATGTTTTGAAGCCAAGGGCGATAAGCGAGTTAAACCAAGGTGTCCAAGCTTTTTTGAGGCTTTATGTTTATCAGACACGAATAGCCAAAAACTGGTTGAAAATCGACATTGAAGAAGCCCAGAGCATAGCTAAACTAGCCCGTGCAATTTTAGGATGGAAGACTCTCCAAAAAGTTGAGAACGTGCTGGGCTTATTGCTTACAGAAGATCCAAAGGCGATATTTAAGGATGTGGGCGACGAAGAAAGGGTTGGACTTTTAACCTTCCACCCAACATGGTTCGTGAAGTACTGCACCAAACTTTTTGGCAGAAAAGAAGCCATAGCCTTGCTCGAAGCAAATGTGGAGCCACCGCCAAAATACATAAGAATAAACACGCTAAAGGCAGCTGAAAACCAAATTCTCGGAAAACTCTCGCAAGAAGGGGTACGGGTCGAGAAAGTTGAGGGTTTAAAGTACGCCTATAAGGTTTTAGGCGCAAAAAAGCCTTTAACTAGAATGGCAAGCTTCCAAGAGGGCTTATTCTACATTCAAGACAAGGCGAGCTGTTTCGCCGCTGAAGCCGCAAACCCAAAACCCGAAGCAACAGTTTTAGACGTTTGTGCGGCACCTGGAGCAAAAACAACTTTCCTAGCGCAGTTAATGGAGAATCGCGGCGTGATTTATTCCATTGATTATTCACGGCGTAGGATGGATGTTTGGCGAAGCGAAGTATCCCGTATGGGTGTAAAAATAGCCTTGCCTATTATAGCTGACGCGTGCAATCCACTGCCAATAATTCCTGAAGTGGACATGGTTGTGTTGGACCCGCCGTGCACAAGCACAGGCGCCTTTGGAAAGCTTCCTTCAGCCAAGTGGAGGCTTACGCAACGTTCTATTGAGAAGATGTCTGAAATACAGTGGCAGATGATAAACAACTGCACTGAAAAAGTTAAGCCTGGAGGCACATTGGTTTACTCGACATGTAGCATAACTGTTGAGGAAAACGAAATGCTTATTGAAAAGTTCCTTAAGTGGCATCCAGAGTTTTCGCTTGTAGAAATAACGCCTAAAATCGGTTTGCCGGGTTTAAGGGGCATGGAGAAATGTAGAAGGCTTTATCCGCACATACACGAATGTAACGGCTTCTTTATCGCAAAACTGTTAAAGAGCAAATTCTAATGTTTTCTCGTTTTCTCTAGTTTGCAGAGTAGTTCAAAAATTATTTTTGCTGCTTGAATCGCTGAAACGCCTTGGTCATAGTTTGGTGCAACTTCAACCACATCAAAGCCTACCACGCGGTTATCGCAAAGGGCGCATAAAACGTCAAGCAATGTATGCATTTCGATGCCTTCTGGTTCTGGGTTTTGCACTGCGGGGGCATAAGCAGGGTCTAAAACATCCATGTCCACGGATAGATAAACGCTTTCTATTTCCGCCAACTCCTTCTTCAACAATTTTACAATTTGTCCGCTTCCTTCCTTTCTGATTTGTTGAACTGCGAAGAACGGTATTCCCGCCTTTTCTGCATATTTGAGTTCTTCTTTGCAGACTGCTCTCGTACCCACCTCTATTATTTTAGCTGGTTTCGCCTCTTCGTTTATTCTGCGCATAAACGTTGTGTGAGAAAGTTTGAGTCCCATAAACTCGTCTCGAAGGTCGAGGTGCGCGTCAAAACTTAGGACTGCTGTTTTCTTGGTTTTTTCACATAACCCTTTAACCGCGCCCAAAGTTATAGTGTGTTCGCCGCCTACGACGACTGGTGTTTTTCCAACTTCCAGAATTTCTTTAATAACAAGCTCAAGTCTTTTCACGGTTTCAGCAGTGTTCATAGACACGTGTAAATCGCCTAAATCGTGCGGTTGCAAATCTTCCACGTCAACTTCTGCACGGAAACTGTAGGTTTCAATGTTTAGTGATGCCTCCCTTATTGCGTTTGGACCAAACCGCGCTCCGGTTCTAAAGGTGCTTGTGGCATCGAATGGAACGCCTAAAATCACGTAATCCGCTTCCTCGAAAGGTTTTTGGAAACCGCTGAAAACATTGGATTGTGAAACGAAAATTTCGCGGTAACCCATTCTTATTCTTCCTAGCTTTATTCATAGAGGTATGCTCTAGGCTCTTTTTAAAAATTTCTACTTCTGAAAGGCGAGACGCAGCCTTATCAAATAAGCGATGATGCCTAAAAGGAAAGATAAACTGCAAAATCCGTAGATGATGCTGTATTGGTAAGGAACCAGAATGTTGATGAAAGGATTTCCTTGCAGCGGATAAAAGGGCATCATTTCTCCATAAAGAAACGAGTCTAAAAACACATGGGAATAAACTCCCACAAAAGATGTTAACAATATCTTCTTAAGAGAAGTCTTCCGGGGGATTCTGAAAAACGTCATAACCTTGCCAAACAAACCTCTAAGCGGATAAAAAATTGCTGCAACAAAAAGTGCCAAAATCGAAGCGCCTAAATAAGAGTGGAAAAAACCGTGAAGCGGATAACCAGAAATGTTGAAATGCATTACGTAGAGGGGCTCTAGGTCTGGGATGACGCTTGCTATTAGGAGTGCTGGCAAATCAAAAAACTGTGAAAAGGCTAAGCCTAACAGCAGCGCTGGACCAATATGGAAGGGAGTGAACGGCATAACAAACCCCTTTCTTCGCGTAAATGGTGTTTCACTTTTGATAAGGGACAGCATAATTTATTAATTATCGTTGTCAATGCATTTGTTAAAAGAAGGTGCAAAATATGTCATTGAAGTCTAAGCTCAAAATTGAAGGCAAGGGCATCGTTGCATCCTTCATCTTTTACGCTGTTGCTGGACTAATTTTCTTCATTGCTTTACCTTTAACTTGCTTTCCACCCCACATCGGCATAATAGGCATCCTAAGTCTGCTCACAGCTTATGGCTTGCTAAAGAAAAGAGTTTGGGCGGTTTGGCTTGTTGTCATGTTATTCTTCATAGGCACAACTTTTTCGTTGGTTATGCTTTACTACTATTTTCTACGAGATGTGCTTATCGGCGTGGGTTCAACCGCATACCTGATTCTAACATGGATTTTCACAGCCTATATTGTTGCAAAAAGGAGAACAATAGGGTAAAAGAAACTTCTTTTTTAAGCGGCTTTCATTTCTCTTTTGAGGATGTCGCGCATTTTCACCGCGTCCACATCAAGAACAGGGCTTTCACTTATTATAACAGGGTTCAACTTGAACTCAACTATGACTTTTGCTAGCATCTCAAAATCTGGTCCATAATTCGCCTCTTCCATTGTGTGGTGTTGTCTCTCGCCTTTATCCGTGAACTCCACCTTCGTAAAGTGGCAATGCATATTTCTGACGGCTTCTGTTCCCAAACGTTTTTCAACTTCCAAAACAACTTCGCGGAAATCCTCAACAGTCTTGAAGCGTCCCATGTCCCTTGCGTGCAAGTGTGCCCAGTCAATGACTGGACGCGTCCGCTCAACTTCTTCGCAGAGGCTTAAAATTTCTTGTAAACTTCCAAACTGGGAAGGTTTTCCCATGGTTTCTGGACCTAGGCTTACATTCTTAATTCCAAGCGTGCTCATGGTTTTAGCAACTTCTTTTAAGGCTTCAACACAGTTTTTTAAAACATCTTTCGGAGCGTTTTTCCCATAAAACCCTGGGTGGAAGACCACCATGTAGGATTTCATCCACTTGGCTGCGGTTGCACATGCGATTAAGCGTTGTTTGCTTGCCTCAATAACTTGTTTATCTCCGCAAAAGTTTATGAAGTAGGAACCATGGAGGCTTAACAAAACATCAAATTTTTCTGCTTCTCGCCCGAGTTTTTCAGCCTCTTCCCTCTTTATTTGCGGTTTTGCGCCCCATCGAACCGCTTGATATTCAAAGGCGTCAAGTCCCTCTTCTATAAGAAGTCTGGGGACATCTGTTAAACCAGCTTTTCTAGCTCTAAAGGAGAGAGGAACTCCAGCGGGACCGAATCTTGGGCGGTCAGCCATTAATTTCCCTTTTCTACTTTCGCTTAACTGTTCTGTGTCTGAAAGCTTTCCGCTTGTAGCCGCCGTAAAACAGAGCAGCTAAAGCCGAAATCCAAGCTGCGAGGTTCTGGAAAACCAAATACTTTCCAGCCTCGTCTAAAAGAGTTAAAGGCGCAATCACAGAGCCGACGGCGACTACAAAATCTCTGAATCCGGGCGCAACGGCAATTAATGCGCCGTTTATGGCTGAAAAGAATGCGCCTATGGGAGCGAAAAACTGTGCTGTTCCCTTGACGAAGTTAAGCAATGATGTGTTGCTTTGGTAGGCGCCAGCTATAGCGTGGTAAATCAGATTAGGATAAGTCAACAGAGAAATTACGATTATAAGGGCTCCGAAGGTCAGCAGCAATATTAATGTGCTTTTTATTGTGGCTCTTGCAAAATGTATTCTTTGCCACATGTAGGCTATCCCCCTAACTTTTAACAGTCTCTTCTTTACTCCACCAAAAAATCTTCTCATAGGCCCCGTTCTCTGTTTCTGTTCACCTTTTGCAGATGCTTTACCCTTAGGCCTTAGTGTTTCAACGGGCTTTATCGTGAAGTAGCTTGTTAGACACATCCAGCTGAAAACGAGCGAAAGGATGACGGCTACGGGAACTAAATGGAACATTGGGCTAACAGTTAAAACAA
>Ga0315298_1002421_pt1 | contig 31683 bp, 28 predicted proteins | sample WHS_1_MG_FD_203077 | JGI IMG/M metagenome (GOLD analysis project Ga0315298, IMG submission 203077) | Extremophilic microbial mat communities from Washburn Hot Springs, YNP, Wyoming, USA - WHS_1_MG | ecosystem: Environmental > Aquatic > Thermal springs > Hot (42-90C) | place: USA: Wyoming... | reverse complement strand
ACATCGACACCGGCGCGCTTGCGGCCGGCCGCATCATCAACCTGACCTACCGGCGCCTCTCCGACGGACAATGGGCCGGGCAGGATTTCCAGATCGAGATAAAAGCGCGCAACTGATCCCTGCGTCTCGCACCGTCCGTGTCATAAAAAATTCATGCGCGGACCGCTCGAGAGATGAATTTGGATCACATTCGCCATGGGCGGCGAGCCCCTACAGTCGCCGCCCATGTGTACGGAGATTTTCGAGCAGCTCATCACGGAGCGCGAAGTGCGCACCGTATTTCAGCCGATCGTCGATGGCAGCAGCCGCACGGTCGTCGGCCATGAAGCGCTGACCCGCGGTCCTGCCGGTAGTCCGTACGAATCCCCGGGCACTCTGTTCGCGCACGCCGCGCTGCTCGGACGGAACGTCGAGCTCGAGCAGATCTGCATCGAGTCCGCGCTGCACGCCTATCACGGACTCGCCCTCGGCGGGCGACTGTTCGTCAACATCCTGCCGCAGACGCTGCTCGCGGCCCCTTCGTTCGCGCAATGGCTCGACGAGCAGCTCTCCGTTCATCGGATCGAACCGCACACGCTGGTGATCGAGATCACCGAACACGGACTCGCCGAGAGCGAGAGCCGCCTGGCCGCCGCAGTCGATCCACTGCGCGCCCTGGGGTGCGACATCGCCATCGATGATCTCGGCGCAGGCTCCTCCGGACTCAAAGCCTGGGCCGAGATCCGCCCCGATTATGTGAAAGCGGACCGTTACTTCGCCACCGGCATCGAACACGATGCCGTACGGGCCGAGATTCTGCGCTCAGTGATCGAGATGGGACGGGTAACGGGCAGTCGGGTGATCGTCGAGGGCATCGAGACACGCCAACAGTGCCTGATCGCACTCGAGCAAGGCGCGGACTATCTGCAGGGTTATTTTCTCGGCCGACCGCGCCGCAACCCGTCGTTCGACCCAACCTCGATGGCGGACATCACGGTAAATGCCAGCGCGCCGGACGGCGGCTGTGCTGCCGAACTGTCGCAACCGGTACCGGCCATCGCTGCGGACACCCCGGTCGCCGAAGTCGCGCAGCTGCTGCGTGAGCACCCTGAATGGAGTGCGCTCGCGGTCATCAAATCCACCGACGCACCCCGACCGGTCGGCATCGTGCATCGCGATTCCTTGCTCACCCTGCTCAGCCGGCCGCTGCACCCTGAGATCTTCAATCGCAAGCCCATCGCGAGCCTGATGCGATCGGACCCGGTGCTGATCGAGGCGCGTGCGCGCCTCGATCAGGTCAGTCGGATGGTCTCGGCTCGCACCGAAGGACGCGAGCACGACGCATTCATCATCGTGCGCAACGGTCGGTATGTAGGTCTGGGCCGGACCCTCGAGCTGCTGCGCCGGCTGAGCGCGCAACAGATCCAGCTCGCAATGCATGCCAATCCCCTCACGCGACTGCCGGGCAACCTTCAGATCGAGGCCCAGCTCGAACAATTGTTGCGCCGCAGGCGCAACTTCGTCGCCTGCCACCTGGACCTCGACGATTTCAAGCCGTACAACGACGAGTACGGGTATGCGCGCGGCGACCAGGTTCTCGTGCACGTCGCGCAAGTGCTGAGCCGCGCGGCCCGACGGCACGTCGACTTCGTCGGGCACATCGGCGGAGATGACTTCGTGTGCCTGTTGCGCAGCGAGGACTGGGCCTTGCGCCTCGCGAGCGTCTTCGAGGACCTCTGCGCGTCGCTTGCCACTTTCCACTCCGCCGAGCACCGTGCGGCCGCGGGCTTTCCCGGACACGATCGCGAGGGACGGTTGCGGGACTTTCCGCTGCTGGGCGTATCGATCGGCGCCACCGAGGTGGACGGCAGCCGCGCGACGCGCGAGAACGTCCTCGAAAACCTTCGGAAAATCAAAATATTAGCGAAAGAGGGTCCGGGCTCACGCTGCCTGATCGAGCGGCAGGGACAGATCACCGACCTCGTCGGCCTTGCGACGCGCACGCCCTGCGCGTCGGTGCCTGAGGCGGTGGCGCTGGCCGGCGTCTGATCCGACCGTGGCCGCTCTATTCGTGCACCCGGTCCGGCCGTATAGTGCCGCCACTGCAGCGCTGCCGTGGCCGCAGGCGACCGTCGGCAGCAGGCATTCTTCTGTCGGCGATCGGAGTCAACGCAAGGAACCTCCGAGCGTTCTACGGGTCAGTACACAGTGGAGGTAGTCACTATGGGCGCGATATCCGTTGCTCGATCGTTCAAGACGTGCGGAGTCGCATTGGCTGCCGTGGCCTCATTGCTGCTGGCCGCCTGCGCCACCGCACCGGTCATTCACACGCGCATGGCCGTCGGCGCCAACCTGTCGCAGGCGCATACGTATGCATTCGTGCGCCATCCGGGCACGGATCACGGCCCGTACAAGTCGCTCACGACCCAGCACCTCGAGCGTGCCGTCATGCAGCAGATGCAAGCGCGCGGCTATACGCTGGTCGCGGCCGACGCCGAGCCGGACCTCCTGGTGAACTTCCGCATCCGCACGCGGGACCGCGTCGAAGGCGGCATGGGCCCGGCCTTCATGGGCAGCTACTGGGGTGGCGGCTGGGGTCCGTATGGCTGGGGCGGCTGGGGCGGACCCTACGGCTGGGGTTGGGGCGGTTACTACAACGATGTGCGGACCGTCACTTCCGCGGCGCTCACCGTCTCGGTGATCGACCGCAGCACGCGCTCGGTGATCTGGAGCGGCACGGCCTCATCGGACGTGTCGCGTCATCAGATCTATCACCCGGGCAAGTCGCTGAACGAGGCCGTTCAGCAGATTTTCCTCCACTACCCAGTGCCGGCCGGCACGCACTGAGTCGTCCTCGAGACGGCACGAATGTGCTGGCGGACCGCGCTGCGGTCCGCCAGCCGCTTCACTCCCCGAGGTAGGTGACGCGCTCGCGCCAGTGCGCCTGCGGGGCGCTCTCGGGCGGTGCGTCCGTCTCGGTCCCGACGTACAGAAACCCCACCAGCGCATCGGCCGGTTCGAAGCCGAGTTCGCGTTTGACCGTCTCGTCGTACGCCGCCGCGCCCGTCTTCCACACGCCGTTGAAGCCCAGCGCACGGGCGGCGAGCAGGATGTTCTGCGCGGCTGCCCCCGCGCACAGCACCTGCTCGATCATCGGAACCGATGCCTGTGCATCCCGTACAGCGGCCACCACAATGATCAGCGGCGCCCGAAACGCCTTGAGCCGCTCGCGCTCGAGCGCCTCGGGCGAGGATTGCGGGCGCGCCCGCTTAAGTTGCGCTGCGAGCATCGCGCCGAAGCGCTCGCGCGCCGCGCCGCGGATGACGACGAATCGCCACGGACGCAGCCGCCCGTGATCCGGCGCGCGCGCAGCGCTGGCCAACAACAACTCGAGTGCGGCCTCATCGGGCCCGGGCTCCGTGAGAGTCTTCGCCGAGCGGCGCTGGAGCAAAAGATCGATCGCTTGCATGGGCCAATATTGACACAAGTCCGTCGCAAACCGTGTACAGTCCGCGCCCATGGACGCGCGTGACCTTGAGGCGCTCAAAGACGCCATTCGCTGCATCCCCGACTATCCGAAGCCGGGCATTCAATTCCGCGACATCACGACGCTGCTCGGCAACGCGCCGATGTTCCGGCTCGCCATCGATTCCCTGGCGCGTCCCTGGTCGGACACCCGTCTGACACACGTCGCGGGCATCGAGGCGCGCGGTTTCATTCTCGGCGGAGCGGTCGCGCAGCACGTCGGGGCCGGCTTCGTACCGATCCGCAAGAAGGGCAAGCTGCCGCACGAGACGGTGCGTGTGGCGTACTCGCTGGAATACGGCATCGATGAGATGGAAATGCACCGCGATGCGCTGCAGCCCGGCGAGCGGGTGCTGCTCATCGATGATCTGATCGCCACGGGCGGCACGGCCGAGGCGGCCGTGAAGCTGCTGCGCACCCTGGGTGCCGAGATCGTCGCGGCGTGCTTCGTCATCGACCTGCCCGAGCTCGGCGGCGCCCGGCGCCTGGAGGCGCTCGGGGTGCCGGTCCACAGTCTTGTCGCTTTTCAGGGACACTGAGCCGGGCTCAACATTACGTTCTGGTCATGCACGGTTCGGGTGCGGATCTTCCTGCAATAATCCGCCCCGTTCCGGCGCCGAGCGCTCGGGGCAATTCTCAAACCGCTCAAACTCTCTTTTGGAGAAGTCGATGTTCAAGAAGCTCGTCCCTGTCCTCGGAGCGCTGCTGCTGGCCGGTTCGCTGGCTGCCACCCCCGTCGCCGCCGTCGCCGCCCAGACGCCCACCACTGCGCATCACGTCGTGCATAAGAAAGTCATGCACAAGAAGATGATGCACAAGAAGTGGCACAAGAAGGCGATGCACAAAAAGTGGCACAAGAAGGCCATGCACAAGAAGTGGCATAAGAAGGCGATGAAGCACCCGATGCCGAAGAAGAAGGGCTGAAGGCCCACGGCTGATGCCCGAAGAGCCCCGCCCCGTGCGGGGCTCTTTCGTTTCGGGTGGGCGTAACGCGCCCGCCGCCGCTGCGCCCTACAATCGTCCCGATGCAGCCGCTCACCGAGATGCTCGTCCTGCTGGCCGCCGCGGTCCTCCTGGTGACTGTGGCCCGCCGGCTCGCATTACCGACGGCGCTGCCGTACCTGGCGGTGGGGCTCGCCTGCGGCCCGTACGCACTCGGCGTGGTGCAGGGCTCGGAAACGGTCCGCCTGCTCGCGGAGCTCGGGGTCGCCTTTCTGCTGTTCACGCTCGGCCTCGACGTGTCGCTGCCGCGCATGATCGCGATGCGGCGCGAGGTCTTCGGCCTCGGCGCGGCCCAAGTGGGCGCCACGACCCTGGTGTTCGCGCTGCTCGGACGGCTCGCCGGACTCCCCTGGCCGGCCGCGATCGTCGCCGGTGGCGCGATCGCCATGAGCTCGACCGCGATCCTGCTGCAGCAGCTCACCGAGCGCGCCGAGCTGAACCGCACCCACGGCCGGCTCGCCTTCGCGATGCTGCTGTTCCAGGACCTGGCCTTCGTGCCGCTGCTCGCACTCGCCTCGGCACTCGTTCCGGGCGCCGGCCCGCTCGACCTGCACGCCGCGCTGCTCGCCGCCGCCGGCGGCGCGCTCGCCATCGGGGCGGTGCTGGCGGCCGGCCGCTGGCTGCTGCGGCCGCTGTTCCACGAGATCGCCCACAGCCGCCTGCGCGAACTGTTCACCCTCGCGGCACTGCTGGTGGTGATCGGGGCCGCCTGGATCAGCCGCCTGGCGCACCTGTCGGCCGGTCTCGGCGCCTTCCTCGCCGGCGTAATGCTGGCCGAGACCGAGTACCGTCATCAGCTCGAATCGGTGCTGCGGCCGTTCCGCGACATTCTGCTCGGCGTGTTCTTCGTGTCGGTGGGGATGCTGCTCGACGTGCGCCAGCTGGCCGGCCAGCTCGGCACCGTACTGAGCCTGCTCGTGCTCATCACCGTGCTCAAGACCGCGATTGCCGCGCTGGTGACCCGGCCGTTCGCCGGCGCGCCGTTCAAGGCGCTGCGCACCGGCATCGTGATTGCGATCGGCGGGGAGTTCGGCGTGGCGCTCGGCAGCGTGGCGCTCACCGACCGGGTACTGCCGCAGCACTTCGGCCAGCCGTTGCTGCTCGCGCTGGTGCTCTCGATGGTGCTCAGCCCCCTGCTGCTCAATCACAACAAGCGCATCGCCCGGTGGGTCCTGCGCGAACACGGTCCGCCGCAGCGCACGGCCTTCCAGCGCGAGAGCGAGGCCACCGGGGCCATCGGCCAGCGCGAGCACGTCATTCTCTGCGGTTTCGGTCGGGTCGGTCAGAACGTCGCGCGCGTTCTGGAGGCGCAGGGCTTCGAGTACATCGCCCTCGATCTGGATCCGTTGCGCATCGCGGCGGCCCGCCAAGCGGGCGACCCGGTGATCTACGGCGACAGCTCGGATGAGCAGATTCTCTCCCTCGCCGGTCTGACGCGCGCCTCGGCACTGGTCGTCACTTTTTCGGATCCCGGCACCGCGCTCGGTATCGTGCGCACCGCGCGCGCCCAGCGGCCCGACGTGCCGATCCTGGTCCGCACCGCCGATGACTCGCGCCTGGCGGAGCTGAAGGCCGCCGGTGCCACCGACGTGGTGCCCGAGACGTTCGAGGCCAGCCTGATGCTGGTCTCGCAGGTACTGATATTGCTGCAGGTCCCGGTCTCCAGAGTCGTGCGCCTGGTGGGCGGAATTCGCAGCCAGCGCTACGGCGTGCTGCGCGCCGTGGTCGGTGACGGGGAAGTCCCCGCGCTCGAGCAGAGCGAGGAGCGGCGGACCGAAGTGAAATCCGTGGTCGTTCCCCCAGGCGCCTGGGCCGTCGGGCGGACGCTCGCAGCAGCGCGTGAACGCGGCGTTCAGGCGACCGTGACCGGAGTGCGCCGCCGCGGCATCCTTGGACGTGATCCTGCCGAGGGCACCGTGCTGCGCGAGGGCGACGTGGTGGTGCTGTACGGGACGCCCGAGGCGCTCGAGCGGGCCGAATCCGTACTGCTCGCCGGTTAGCGGGCGCACTGGGCTACAATCGGCCGCCCGTGAACCGCAGTGACATCCAATTTCCGCCCGAACACGCCGCGCTGCGCGAAGACGTGCATGCGCTCGGGGAGCTGATCGGACAGATCCTGCACGAACAGGGCGGTCAGCCGCTGTTCGAACTCGTCGAGCTCGACCGGCGCGCCGCGATCGCCCGGCGCGAGGGTGACGCCGGCGCGGCAGCGGAACTGGCCGCCTCGGTGCGCGAGCGTCCGCCAGCGCTCGCCCGCGAACTGGTGCGCGCCTTCTCGATGTGGTTCCGCACCGTCAACCTCGCCGAGAACGTGCACCGCATCCGCCGGCGGCGCGAATATTTTCGCAGCACCGATCACCCCCAACCCGGCGGTGTCGAAAGTGCGATCGCCGAACTCGCCGCCGGCGGCATGACGCTCGAGCAGACCCTCGAGCTGATCGGCTCGCTCGCCATCGAGCCGGTGTTCTCCGCCCATTCCCTGCAGGCCACGCGGCGCACTCTGCTGCGCAAACAGCAACGGGTCGCGCAGCGCATGCTCGATCGGATGAACCCGACGCTCACGCCCCAGGAGCTGCGCAATCTCTGGAGCGGCATCCGCTTCGAGCTGACCACCGCCTGGCAGACCGAGGAACTCCCGCGCAAGCAGCTGACGGTGGGCGATGAACGCGAACAGATCGTGTTCTACCTGGTGGAGATCCTCTACCGGGTCGTTCCCTCGTTCTACGAGGAGATCGCCCTCGCGCTCGCCAAGGTATTCAGTGTGCCGGCCGAGTCGATCGAGCTGCCGTGCATCCTGCGCTTCGGCTCCTGGGTGGGCGGGGACATGGACGGTCACCCCGATGTCCATGCGCGCACCATCCGCGAGACCTTCGCGCGCCACCAGCACATCCTGCTCGGCGCCTACATCGCGGAGTGTCAGAAGCTCGCCGAGCGGCTCTCGCAGGGCGAGCGCCGCACCAGCGTCTCGAGCGAGCTGACGCAGCGAATCGAGGAGTACACGCGCCTCGCCCCCGGGGCGCGGCCGGCCATGCTCGGGCGGCGCGACCGCATGCCCTACCGGCTGTTTCTCTCGCAGCTGGCGCAGCGCCTGCGCGACACGCAGGACGGTCGTGGCAAGGGCTACGACAACGCCCGCCAGTTCCGCGAGGACGTGCAGCTCATCGCCGCGAGCCTGCAGGCCAACAAAGGCGCGACCGCCGGATTGTTCCAGGTCCGCCGGCTGCTGCGACGCATCGACACGTTCGGCTTTCACCTCGCCAGCATCGACGTGCGCCAGCACGCCAGCGTGCTGCACCAGATCATCGCCCAGGGCAGCAACGATCCGGACTGGCCCAACCGCCCGAGTGCCGAGCGGGCGCGGCTCCTCGCCGAGGCGCTGGTCAAGGACGCCGGACCGCGCGTCGAACTCGACGCGCTGGCGCGGCGCAACCTCGGCGTATTCGAAACATTTGCGCAGATCCGCCACCGCTACGGCCGCCGCGCGATCGGCTGCTTCGTCGTCAGCGGCACCGAAGGGGCGGACGACGTGCTCGCCGCACTGCTGCTGGCGCGCTGGGCATCGGTATTCGACAAAGAAAGCGGCGAAGTGACGCTCGACATCGCACCGCAGTTCGAGTCGATCGGTGCGCTCGAACGCGGCGGCTCGATCATGCAGCAGCTGCTCACCGAACCGGCCTACGCGCGCCATCTGGCGGGCCGCGGCGGCCGCCAGCACGTACTGCTCGGCTACTCCGACAGCAACATGGAAGCGGGCCCGTGCGCGTCTCGCTTCGCGCTGCACCAGGCGCAGCGCTCCCTGGCCGACGCGCTCGGCGCGACGGCCCAGCGCTTCTCGCTGATGCACGTGCGCGGCGCGAGTCTCGCGCGGGGCGGCACGCGCATCGATCAGCTGGTCAAATCCGCCCCGGCGGGCATCGCCAACGGCGTGCTGCGCCTGCGCGAGCAGGGCGAGACCATCAAGCAGGGCTACGGCCTGCGACCGATCGCCATGCGTACCCTGGAGCGCGCCTTCAACGCGATCAGTCTCGCCACGGCGCGGCGGGCAGTGGAACCGGCCCCGGCGCCGTACATCGAGTGCGCGGCGACGATCGCCGCGGCAAGCCGCGACGCATACCGCGCGCTCGTCTATGAGCAGCGCGACTTCTACGAGTTCTTCCGCGCCATCACGCCGATTGACGTCATCGAACGGATGCAGGTCGGCTCGCGCTCGGTTCACCGTCTCGAGGGCAACGGCATCGAAGGCTTGCTGCCGGTCCCGTGGGTGTTCGCCTGGACGCAGACGCGCCATTTGCTGCCCGCCTGGTTCGGCGCCGGCACGGGCCTGAAGTGCGCCGCGGAGCGGCACGGCGCCGGCACCCTGCGCACCATGTACCGGGAGTGGATGTTCCTGCGCAGCCTGATCGACGACATCGAATCGATGCTCGCGCGCTCGGACCTCGAGATTGCCGCGGCATACCTTGCGCTCGTGCCTGAGCCGCTCAGGCCCTTCGCCGAGGTCATCCGCGCCGAATACGAGCTGACCCGCGAGCAACTGCTCGCCGTGACGGACAGTACCGAGCTGCTCGATCGCGAGCCGATGCTGCAACGTGCGATCCGCCTGCGCAATCCGTACATCGATCCGATGAACCTGATGCAGGTCGATCTGCTCTGGCGCTGGCGCGCCGGCGGGCGCGCCGACCGCGACTTGTTCGAGGCGCTGCTGGTGAGCACCACCGGCATCGCGCAGGGCCTGCAGAGCACCGGATGAGCCCCGCCATGATCGACATCCGTCGGGCCACCGAGGCCGACACCGCGCAGATCCTCCAGTTCATCCGCGAACTCGCCCGCTACGAGCGACTCGAGCACGAGGTGGTCGCAACCGAGGCGCAGCTGCGCGAGACGCTGTTCGGTCCACGCCCCTACGCCGAAGTGCTGATCGCGAGCGCCGCGCACGAGCCGGTCGGTTTCGCGCTGTTCTTTCACAACTACTCGACGTTCAGAGGTCAGCCCGGCATCTATCTGGAGGACCTGTACGTCAAGGAACACATGCGCGGTCAAGGCGTCGGCCGACAACTGCTGCGCCAACTGGCGCGCCTCGCCATCGAGCGGCGCTGCGCGCGTCTGGAGTGGGCCGTGCTAGATTGGAACGCGCCCTCGATCGCGTTCTACCGCAATCTCGGCGCGCAGCCCATGGAGGACTGGCGGACCTTTCGTCTGACGGGCGCGGCACTCGAACAACTCGGCGCTTGAGCGGCCCGCGAGGCGCCACTGCTGAACGAGCGCTGAACGGATGCAGCGCGACTGCAACCAACTCCCATCGCCCCGCCGTCTGCGGTAAGCTTCCCGCATCGGGTCGGGTTAGGACGAGTCCACCGTGCGCGGCGTCGCTGCGCAGCTCGCACTGCCCAGCCCCCGGGCACTGGAGTACACCTGACATGCGCATTCGTTCCCGCCTGCTCACAGCACTCGCCGGCGTGCTGTTCGCACTGACGACGGTCGCCGCTCACGCTCAAGCCCGCCAGGAAGGCCGCCTGCTGCTCGCCACCCAGGTGCTGCACGACCTGCAGGGCACCCGCGATCAGGGCATACCGACCTGGCTGCTGCAGCGCGCCTACGGCATCGCGGTGATCCCGGGTCTCACCAAGGTGGCGTTCTTCTTCGGCGCCCGCCGCGGACATGGCGTGCTCGTGGTGCGCAAGCCCGACGGGCGCTTCTCGAGCCCGGTGTTCATCACCATCACCGGCGGCAGTTTCGGCTTCCAGTGGGGCGTGCAGAAGACCGATCTGGTGCTGGTGTTCACCTCGCGCAAGGGCGTCGCGGGCTTGAGCGGTGGCAAGGTCACCCTCGGGGCGTCCGCCTCAGTGGCGGCCGGGCCCGTCGGACGGCAGGCATCGGCGGCCACCGTGCAGACCTTCAATGCCGCGGTGTACTCGTACTCGCACAACAAGGGATTGTTCGCCGGCGTAGCGGTGGACGGCTCGGAGCTCACCGTCGACAACGGGGCGGACGCGGCCTTCTACCGCCGCAAACATGTGCACGCCTCGCAGATCATGGACGGCACGCTCGGCAGCAGCGATTACGCGGCGCGCCGCTTCATCGACGCGGTCGACACAGCCGCCGGCCTCCCGGCCGGTACGAGCGGGGCGTCCGCCCCGGCCGGCGCCGCCGCCCCGGCGGCGACTCCGGCGAGCGGCTCCCCGGCCGCCCAGGCCTACCCGCTCGAGGAGCAGAATTCCAGCTCGAGCAGCACGCCGCCGCCGGCCAGCCCGCCGGCGGGCAATACCCCGCCGAACTGATCGGATCGCCCGATGAGCGCCCCGGCCGTTCCGTACAGCGGACCGGCCGGGGCAGATCCAAAGGGAGAGGCGGGCCTCCTCCCGATCCGGCACAGTAAGCGCTCCAGCCGGAGCCGCCCGTGAACGAAACCGTCGCCCAGCCGAGCGCCGCGCGCGCCGCCAGCCAGACCGCCTTCACGGTCCTGGCCGCCATCAGCTTCAGCCACCTGCTGAACGACATGATGCAGTCGCTCCTGCCGGCGCTGTATCCGATGCTCAAAGCGCACTACGGCCTGTCGTTCGGACAGATCGGAGTGCTGACCTTCACCTACCAGATCACCGCCTCGATCCTGCAGCCGCTGATCGGCCGCTATACGGACGTACGCCCGCGGCCGTACTCGCTCTCGACCGGCATGGGCTTCACGCTCGCGGGACTCGCGCTGCTCGCCTATGCACACAGTTATGCGCTGCTGCTCGCCGCGGCGGCTCTGATCGGCACGGGCTCCTCGGTGTTTCATCCCGAGTCTTCCCGCGTGGCGCGCATGGCCTCCGGCGGCCGCCACGGCCTGGCGCAATCGGTGTTCCAGGTCGGCGGCAACCTCGGCTCATCGATCGGACCGCTGCTCGCGGCCTTCATCGTGCTGCCGTACGGCCAGTCGAGCGTGGTGTGGTTTTCGTTCGCGGCGCTGGTGGGCATGTTCGTGCTGTTTCAGGTCGGACACTGGTACCGCACGCACGGACTGGAGCGGCTGAAGCCGCGTGCCGCATCCACGCAGAGTGGTGCTGCAGCGCCCACCCGCAAGCACGTGACGGTGGCGATCGCCGTGCTGCTCGCGCTCATCTTCTCGAAATACTTCTACCTGGCGAGCCTCACCAGCTACTACACGCTGTACCTGATCAGCCGCTTCCACGTCTCGATCCAGAACGCGCAGATCCACCTGTTCGTGTTCCTGGGGGCAGTCGCGGCCGGCACGCTGATCGGCGGGCCGATCGGGGACCGGATCGGGCGCAAGTACGTGATCTGGGGCTCGATCGTCGGGGTACTACCGTTCACCCTGATCCTGCCGCACGCCAATCTCTTCTGGACCGGCGTGCTCACCGTGCCGATCGGAGTGATCCTCGCCTCGGCATTCCCGGCGATCGTGGTGTATGCGCAAGAACTGCTGCCGGGCCGCACGGGTACGGTGGCAGGCCTGTTCTTCGGCTTCGCCTTCGGCATGGGCGGCATCGGCGCAGCGGTGCTCGGACAGCTGGCCGACGTGTCCGGCATCCGCGTGGTCTACGAGCTGTGCGCCTGGCTGCCGGTCATCGGATTGCTGGCCGGCTTTCTGCCCGACGTGGGCGAACATCGCCAGGTGCGCAGCGCATAGCGGACAGCGGCCGCGCTGACCCGGCGCTCTGCCCTTGTGCAGGCTCGCCCGCAGCACCGCTGCGGGCGAATCAACAGCGCCCGGGCGCCGATCAGGTGACGTACGGTGCGATCACCATGCACACGACGGTCGCGGAGAGCAGCACCGCGGCGATGCGCTGTGAGCGTACCGGCGTGCGCCGCATGCTGCCCTGGACGCCCGCGGCGAGCAGTGCGAACAAGGCCCCGAGCGCCAGCGTGTGCGCCATCGGGTCCTGTGCACCGCGGATCACGATGCCCCAGAGCGCCAGGCCTGCCGCCACCGCGAGGGCGGCGGCCAGCATCTGTGCGCGGAACAGCTTCGGCGTGAGTTCGAAGTACGAATGGGTCAGCGCCAGCGTGGAGCCGACCCAGAACACGCCGGCGAGCGCGTGCACGGACAACAGGACCATCACCAGGATGTGCATGCTCATGAGACTCCCGTAATTCTCGAGGGCCGCACCGGCGCTCCCCGGCGCGAATCACTCATTGTAGGCGCGTTCGCCGTGCTGCGAGAGATCGAGTCCCTCGCGCTCCTGCTCCTCGGTGACCCGCAGCCCGACGGTCACCTGCAGCACCTTGAGGATCCCATAGGTCATCGCCGCACACCAAGCCGCGACGCTCACGACCGCGAGCAGCTGCACGCCGATCTGGCGCTCCAGGGTCATGCCCGCGGCGTAGCCGATCCCGCCGAGCGGCGCAGCGACGAACACGCCCGTGAGCACCGTGCCGAGCACGCCGCCGACCCCGTGGACGGGCGAGACATCGAGTGAGTCATCGATCAGCAGCTTGCGCTTGAGAATCTGGGTGGCCTCGAAACACACCAGGCCCGCGACCGCACCGATCAGCACCGCCGCGAGCGGACCGACATAGCCAGACGCCGGCGTGATGGTGCCGAGCCCGGCGACCATGCCGGTGACCAGCCCGAGCACGCTCGGTTTGCCGAACTTGCGCCACTCCGCGCCCATCCACGAAAGCGCCCCGGCGGAGGCGCCCAGGTGCGTCACGAGAATGGCCATCGCCGCCGATCCATCGGCGGCGAGTGCGCTGCCGCCATTGAATCCGTACCACCCCACCCAGAGCATCCCCGCCCCGACGAGCGTGAGCATCATGTTGTGCGGCGGCATGGCAATGTGCGGGAAGCCCTTGCGCTCGCGCAGCACCAGCGCACTCACCAGCGCGCCGGTGCCGGCGGTCACGTGCACCACGATGCCACCGGCGAAATCGAGCACGCCGAGCTGCGCGAGCCAGCCGCCGCCCCACACCCAATGGCACACCGGCAGATACACCAGCAGCAGCCACAGGCCGGAGAACCACAACACTGCGCTGAACTTGATGCGCTCGGCGAACCCGCCGATCACCAGCGCCGGGGTGATGATGGCGAAGGTCATCTGGAACATCGCAAAGGCCGCCGCAGGCGTCGTGCCGTGCAGCGCCGTACGGCCGATCCCGCCGAGCCACCCGGTGCGCGGCGAGCCGATCAGTGCCTGCAGGGCCCCGCCCCGTCCAAACGCCAGTCCGTAACCGCCGAGCACCCACAAGATGCTCACCAGGCAGGCGATGGCGAAACACTGCATGGCCACCGACAGCACGTTCTTGCTGCGGACCAGGCCGGAATAGAACGCGACGAGTCCCGGCAGCGTCATCGACAGCACCAGGGCCGTCGCGGTGAGCAACCAGGCGGTATTGCCGGAGTTCAGGTGCACAGGCCCCGCCGCGCTTGCGGCGTGAACCGGAACCGCAACGCTCAGCGCACACAGGCAGACCGCCGCGGAGGCGGAGACGCAACGACGTGACACGGAGCCCCCTCGAAACCGGCGTGGCCGCCGGCAGCTGAATCGCCCGACCGTGGGCGAAGCGATCGGGATTCTGGGTGCGGCCGGCGCGCAAAATCAAGCACCCTTGGGCATGCCCTCATGCCGCGGCACGCCGGATCGGGCGCTGAGCGCGACACCTCAGCGGATCATCCCGCTCCATCACGGCCGAAGGCACGGGGAGTCGGCGGGGCTTTCGTCACAGATGTCCGATCACGGCCGCACCCCGACGAGCGCAGCGGCGCGATACTGCGCCGCACGCCGTTGAGTCCGGGGTTTATTGCCCGGAGGACGTCATGTCAGCAAAACGGAACGGCACACCGCACCCGCCCAACCCGCAATACCCGTCCGGGTTCTTCGCCAGATACTGCTGGTGGTAGTCCTCTGCGTAATAGAACGTGGGCCAGGGCGCGATCTCAGTGGTGATCGCACCGTGCCCGGCGGCCGTGAGCCGCGCCTGGTAGGCGTGCAGCGACGCCTCGGCCGCCTCCCGCTGCACCTCATCCGCAGTGAAGATCATGGAGCGGTACTGCGTCCCCTCGTCACCGCCCTGACGCATGCCCTGCGTCGGATCGTGGGACTCCCAGAACGCCTGCAGCAGCGCCTCGAAGCTGATCCGTGCCGGGTCGTACACCACGCGCACCACTTCGGCATGGCCGGTGAGCCCGCTGCACACCTCGCGGTAGGTCGGATTGGGCGTCGTGCCACCGGCATAGCCCGCGGCCGTCGAGTACACCCCGGGCAGCTCCCAGAAGAGCCGCTCGACGCCCCAGAAGCAGCCCATCGCGAACAGCGCCTCGCGCATCCCCTGCGGGAACGGCGGCACGATGCGATGACCGGTCACGAAATGCTCGGGCGGGACCTCGAGCGCGGCGCTGCGCCCCGGCAGCGTCTCGTGCGACTCGGGCAGGGTCATTCTCTTGTGCGGCGATGCCATGGCGAATTCCTCCGCTGCACATGATAGCGCGTCGCGGGGGCGCTCTTGCGCCTGCGGCGCCTGGCACCTTAAGCTTCGCGCGCCATGGGAATCAGTCAGCCACAGAATCTCAAGAGCCCCCACGCGGATCGGCAGCGGCCCTACGGGGTGCGCGTGAGCCTCAGTCCCGGGGATCCGTTTCGCAAGCTGGTCGGGCCGGAGTGGCACCGACTGCACTGGTACGTCACGGCCGCCGAGCGCGACGCGGCGCTCAGCGAGATGAGCTGCCGTCACCAGTACTCGCGCGCCGGCGACAAGCCCGCACTGGTGTTCGAGAAGGTCGAGAACCTGGTCGAGAGCCGCAGGGTCTGAACACCGAGGCGCGCAGCGCCTCAGAACGTGCGGCCGAGGAACAGGTAGTACGACTGGCTGCCGTGATCGTCGAAGCCGCTGCCCAGGTACAGCGGCCCGAGGAACGTGTCGAGCCCGAGAAAGACGCTCGCATCCTTGTGCAGCGTGTTCCAGCGCGCCTGACTCAGGTTCTGCCACACGTTGCCCGCCTCGAGCGACATGCCGAGGTAGATCGGCACCCCGAGATACCCCGGACCGCCGCGGTCGATTTCGCGGTACACCGACACGGTCGCCACCCCGAAGTGCGGACCGTACAGCGAGTACGGCTTCAGTCCCGAGAGATTCAGGAACCCGCCGAGCGGGAACTCCATGCGCAGGTTCGTGGCGCGATTGAGCAGACTGCCGCCGGAGAACCCGAACGCCACGGTATTGCGGTCGTCCCAGGTGTGCGCCGCCAGGTAGTGCACCGTCACCCGGTTGTAGCTCGAGAGCGCCCCGACGACATTGTGCGCGCTGCTCCATTGCAGCGTCGCCTGCTCCCCGGAGTGCGGAAAATCGATGTTGTCGAGCGTGTCGTAGCTGAAGCGCAGGAAATAGGTCAGCGAGCCGAAGCTCTGCAGCGGCGGGAACGGCAGCGCCGGATCGCTCGGATCGCCGATGTTCAGCCGCGAGTGCCCTTCTTCGCGGTACACCCCGGCGCGGATCTCGCCCCAGTCGCCGAATTGCTTGCCGAAATCCAGTCCGTAGCGGAACGTGTGCTCACGATACTGCGCGCGCACGCGCTGCCCGATGAAGAACGGCAGATCGCTCGCGGCGATCGAGACCTTCGGCAGCACGAACCAGCCGGAGAACTTCGAGAACGGCAGGTACACCTCGGTGGCGAGCTGGGAGGTCTGGCCGATCTCCCCGTCCGTCACCCACTCCCCGCCGGGACGGGTGATGTCGGACATGACGTAGCGGGCGGCGGCCTCGTAGGAGGCATCGCCGGAGAAATCATCCTGCAGGCTCAGTCCGAAGCGCAGGTAGTTCGGGCCGATCGAGGCACGACGCGCGTCGATCAGCAGTCCGTAGCGCCCGCCACGGCGCACCAGTTGGTAATCGAGCGTGTCGAAGCCGCCCTGGCCGTAGAGCGTGGTGATCCGCCGGGAGATCGCATTCGGATTCATCCGCTTGCCGATCATGTCGCTGAAGAGCTTCTCGATGGGCGCGGAGTAGCTGCTCGAGCCGGTGCGCACCTGCACGAACGCAATCCGCGGCGGCTCGCGGCGCAGCCGCACGCGCCGCCGCTGGTAGCGGCGGTAGGCCGCGGGACTCACCGAGAATGCCGCGAGGCGCTTGCGCATCTTCCAGGCGGCCGCCTCACCGATGGCGAGCAGGCGGTTGACGTTGCCGAAGTCGAACGAGGAGATGCCCTCAAGGTCCGGCTGGATGAGTACATCGTGCGGCCCGAGGGTCGCCAGCTCCTGATCGGAGCGGCGCCTCATCAGGATCGCGAGTGTCTGGGCGCTGATTCCGGCCACGCCGTTGAGCCGACGTGTCGGCTCCATCGGGTAGCTCACATCGACCACGATCAGCACATCGACGTCCATCGCCCGCGCCACATCGATCGGCAGGTTGTCCGAGACGCCTCCGTCGATCAGCAGCTGGCCGCCGCGTGCGACCGGCGCGAACAGGCCCGGCACGGACATGCTGGCGCGCATGGCGCTGGTCAGATCGCCGGAACTCATCACCACCTCCGCGCCCGTGGCGAGGTTGGTGGCGATAGCCCGAAACGGCGTCGGCAGATCGTTGAAATTCGTGATGCGTGCCACCGGCAGCGTCAGCCGGCGAAGGATCTCGGTGAGACTCTGCCCTTCGATCAGCCCTTCCGGCAGCACCAGGTGCCCGTGGCGCACCCCGATGCGGAAATTGACCAGGAAGTTATCGTCCTCCTCCTTGCGCCGCAGCGTCAGATCCTGGCGCGGCGGCTGGTCACGAAACGCCTCCTGCCAGTTGAGCGAGCGCACCACTGACTCGATCTGCCCGGCGTTGAGACCGCTTGCGTAAAGGCCGCCGACCACCGCGCCCATGCTGGTGCCGGCGATCGCGTCGATCGGCACGCGCAGCTTCTGCAGCACCTTCAGCACCCCGATGTGCGCCAGGCCACGCGCTCCGCCGCCCGAGAGCACCAGCCCGATGCGCGGCCGGCGCGCCGCGCCCGGCCGCAGCGCCGCCGGATGGATCACGTACACCCCGGCGGGCAGGCGTGGCGCGGCCGCCGCCCACGGCATGCCGAGCAGCATTGCGAACCCGAACAACGCGGAGCGCAGCCTGCGCGCTCTGAGGGATTTCATGCGCGGCAGAATATCAGCATCGCGGGCCGATCTGCCGGCCGGGCGAGGCAGGCACCGGATGCGGTACGATAGCGCGCCCATGCTGTACCTGATCCTGCCCTACGCGCTCTCGCTCGCTCTGATCATCCATTGCATCAAGACCGGGCGCAATTGGATCTGGGTCTGGGTGATGTTGTTCCTGCCACTGCTCGGGGCGCTGGCGTACGCGGCGGTGGAGATCCTCCCGGAGCTGTTGCGCGGCCGCACTGCGCAGCGCGCCGGGCGCGGCCTGAAGCAGGCCATGAACCCGTACGGGGACCTGCGCCGACTTGAGCAGGAGGCGGCGGTGACCGGCAACGTGGCGAGCCGGCAGCGCTATGCCGAGGAGCTCGTGCGCCACGAGCGCTACACCGAGGCGATCGCGCAGTACCGCCAGACCTTGAGCGGCCTGTACGAGCACGACCCGAATCTCATGCTCGGGCTGGCCCGCGCGCAGTTCGGCAACGGCGAGGCGAGCGCCGCACGCAGCACCCTCGAGGCGCTGATGCAGCACAACCCGCAGTTCAACTCCCCGGAGCGCCATCTGCTCTATGCGCGCGCGCTCGAGCAGGAAGGCCGCCTCGAGCAGGCGCTCGCGCAATACCAGGCGCTCGCACCGGCCTACCCCGGTGCCGAGGCGGCGGTGCGCTATGCGCAGTTGCTCGAGCGCCAGGGGGAGCGCGAGACGGCCCGCAAGGTGGCCCGCGAGTTGCTCGAGCGGGCGCGCATCGCACCGGCACACTACCGGCGCGCACAGCGCGCCTGGCTCGAGGCGGCGTCCCGGCTGCTCTAGCGCCCGGCGCGGCGCAGCGGCGCGCGGCCGAGAACGGCGCCGAACTCCCGCTCGCCCTCGCCGCGGGCCAACCCCTCGAGCAGCGAGTCGCGCATCAGGCTGGCGAACGGCAGCGGGGCATTGACCGCCTCAGCGGCGGCGAGCGCCAGACGCACGTCCTTCAGTCCGAGCCGGGCTTTGAATCCGGCCGGCTCGTAGCGCGACTCGGCAATCACCCGCCCGTAGCCCTGATAGACCATCCCGGGGAAGAACGTCTGACTGACCAGCTCGAACAGTTTCGCCGGTTCGATGGCGTAGCCACTGGCGAGCGCGGCCGCCTCGCCCATCGACTCGATCGCCGCCGCCAGCATGAAGTTCATCGCGAGCTTCACGACATTCGCCTGCGCGGCACGCTCGCCGAAACGCCAGGTCTTCTGCCCGATCACATCGAAGAGCCCCTGCACCCGGTCGAGGTCGGCCGGCGCGCCGGCGGCCAGGATGTTCAGCTTGCCCGCGGCGGCGACGTCCGGCCGGCCGAGCACCGGCGCGGCGATGTAGCGGCTGCCGGCGGCGCCGAGCCGCGCCGCGAGCTCATCGCTCAGCTGAGGAGAGGTGGTCGCCATGTTCACCTGCACGGTGCCGGGCGCGGCACTCAGCGCCGCCGGCAGCAGTACCTCGCGTACCGCCGCATCGTCGCTCAGGATCGAAAACACGATCTCGGCCGCGCACGCCTCGCGCGCGCTCCCGGCCGCCACGGCGCCTGCGGCGATGAGCGGTTCGAGCGGCTGCGCCGAGCGGTTCCAGACGCGCAACCGATGCCCGGCCCCGAGCAGCCGTGTCGCAATGGCGCTGCCCATGTTCCCCAGTCCGATGAATCCGATGTCCATGACGGCCTCCGTACGTTGAGCTCGGCCTCAGCCGCGCAGCCACGGCGAGCCGCGCGCACGTGCCGAGGCGCGATGCTAGCATCGCGCCAGCGAAAGTCCTGCCCGGAGCGTGCCCCATGAGTGTCCTGCCCACCGCCGAGCCGGTCCGCGCCGCGAGTGCGCCAGGGCCCGAGCTGGCGAATGTGATCGAGGCGCGGCCGCGCGACATCGGCTCGCTCATGGTCGCCCGCGTGCTGCCCTCGGTCGCGCGGCGCATGGTCGGCCCATTCGTCTTCTTCGACCACATGGGACCGGCGCAGCTCGCCGCCGGCCACGGCCTCGACGTGCGCCCGCACCCGCACATCGGTCTCGCCACGGTCACCTACCTGTTCGAGGGCGAGATCATCCACCGCGACAGCCTCGGCTCGCATCAGGCCATCCGTCCCGGCGACGTCAACTGGATGACCGCCGGGCGCGGCATCGTGCACTCCGAGCGCACCCGCACGGAGCTGCGCCGCAGCGCACACCGGCTGAACGGGCTGCAGCTGTGGGTCGCACTGCCGACGGAGCACGAGGACACCGCACCGCAGTTCCATCATCACCCGGCCGCCACGCTGCCGCAGTTCGAGCTCGAGGGCGCGCGCATCCGAGTGCTCGCCGGGACACTGTTCGGACAGCGCTCCCCCGTGACCACCCTCTCCCCGCTGTTCTACGCCGACGCCGCGCTGCAGCCGGGGTGCGAGCTCGCCGTGCCTGCGGACTGCAGCGAACGGGCCGCGTACGTGATCGAGGGCGCGCTCGAGTGCGCCGGGGAGCGCGCCGGCCCGGGCCGCATGCTGGTCTTCGCCGCCGGCGCGCCGGTCAGGCTGCGCAGCGAACACGGGGCGCGCATCGCGCTCATCGGCGGGGAGCCGGTCGGACCACGGCACCTCTACTGGAACTTCGTCGCGAGTTCCCTCGAGCGCATCGAGCAGGCCAAGGCGGACTGGCGCGCCGGCCGCTTCCCCAAAGTGCCTGGGGATGAGACGGAGTTCATCCCGCTGCCCGAGGAGCCCTGAGCCAACCGCCATGGCCGAGCTGCCCATCACCTTTGCCGATATTCAGGCCGCGCAGCAGCGCCTGGCGGGCATCGCACACCGCACGCCGGTGCTCACCTCGCGCACCGCCGATGCCCGCTGCGGCGCGCAGCTGTTCTTCAAGTGCGAGAACTTCCAGCGCATGGGCGCGTTCAAGTTCCGCGGCGCGTACAACGCCGTCGCGCGGCTCGGGCCGGCGCAGCGCGCCGCCGGCGTCGTCGCGTACTCCTCCGGCAACCATGCCCAGGCGATCGCACTCGCCTGCCGGCTGCTCGCGAGCCGCGCGGTGATCGTGATGCCGAGCGATGCGCCGCGGGCCAAGGTGGCCGCCACGCGCAGCTACGGGGGCGAAGTGGTGTTCTACGACCGCTACCGCGAGGACCGCGAAGCGCTCGGGCGGCGCCTCGCCGCCGAGCGCGGACTCAGCCTGATTCCGCCCTACGATCACCCCGACGTCATGGCCGGCCAGGGGAGCGCCGCGGCGGAGCTGATCGAGACGGTCGGTCCGCTCGATGTGCTGCTCGCGCCGCTCGGCGGCGGCGGCCTGCTCTCCGGCAGCGCGGTGGCCGCCCATGCACTGAGCCCCGGCTGTACCGTGATCGGCGTCGAGCCCGAGGCCGGCGATGACGGCCGGCAGAGTCTGCGCGCCGGACACATCGTGCACATCGCCACACCCGAGACGCTGGCCGACGGCGCACAGACGCTGCATCTGGGGCAGCACACGTTTGCGGTGATCGCCGCGCGGGTCAGCGACATCGTGACGGTGAGCGATGCGCAGCTGCTCGAGGCCATGGCCTGGTTCGCCGAGCGGATGAAACTCGTGCTCGAGCCGACCGGCGTGCTCGCGGCCGCCGCCGTGTTCTCAGGCCAGCTCGCCCTGACCGGCAAACGGGTCGGGGTGATCCTCTCCGGCGGCAACGTCGACCTGGCGCGCTACGCGGCGCTGCTCGCCGAGCGCTGAGCGCTGCGGCGCGCTCAGGCGGCGCCGATCGGCACCGGACGCGTGCGCGGCGCGTGCGGATCGGGTACCTGCTGCGTGATGCAGTGGATGCCGCCACCGCCGAGCAGAATCTCGCGCGCCGGCACGCCGATGACCTCCCGTCCCGGGCACGCGCGGCGCAGGATCTCGGCGGCCTCGGCGTCGGTGCGCTCATCGAGCCGCGGCATCACCAGCCCGCCGTTGGCGAAATAGAAGTTCACGTAGCTCGCCGCGAGGCGCTCCCCGGCGCGGCGCGGCTTGCAGGCGGCACTCGCGGCGAGTCCGGCCGCTTCCGCTTCGGTCATGTACAGCGGCCCGGGCATCGGCAGCTTCACCACCTCGATGCGCCGGCCGCGCGCATCGGACGCGGCGGCGAGGCGCTCTGAGGCCTCCTGCGAGCGCTCGTACTGCGGATCGGCGCGATCGTCGGTCCACGTCAGGCACACCTTGCCCGGGGCGAGGAAACAGGCCATGTTGTCGATGTGCCCGTCGGTCTCGTCGTTGTAGACGCCGAGCCTGAGCCAGATGAAGTGCGTCACACCGAGATACTCGCGCAGCAGCGCCTCCATGCGCTCGCGCGTCATACCGGGATTGCGGTTAGGATTGAGGACGCACTCCTCGGCGAGCAGCGCGGTGCCCTCGCCGTCGACGTGGATCGCGCCCCCCTCGATCACGATCGGCGCGCGGTAGCGTTCCCGGCCGTCGAACGCAAGAACTTCGGCGGCGACCCGCTCATCCTGGTCCCAGGGGTGGTAGAGCCCTCCCTCGAGCCCGCCCCAGGCATTGAAGTGCCAGTGCACGCCGCGCAGCTGTCCAGGCACCCCGACCAGGTACGTCGGGCCGACATCGCGCATCCAACAGTCATCGTGCGCCAGCGTGACGACGCCGACGTCCCGCGGCAACAGCGCGCGGGCCGCGGCGGCGTGCGCCGCCGACACACCGACCCGCACCGGCTCGAACCGCGCAATTGCCGCCGCTACGGCCGCGAATGCCGCCTGAGCGGGCCGGGCCTGCTCGCGCCAGTTGTCCGGCCGCTCCGGCCAGAGCATCCAGCAGCTCTCGTGCGACTCATACTCCGCCGGCATCCACCAGCCGTCGACGGCCGGGGTGGCGCCGAGCGGCGTGCGCGGCACCGTATTCATGCGCGCAACTTGCTGTGCCTGAAGCCGTAGAAAAGGTAAATCGCCCCACCGATCGCGGTCCAGACCACCAGGCGGATCCAGGTCGCGTTGGAGAGAAAATACGTCATGCCGAAGCACACCGCAGCACCGAGCGGGCACAGCAGCCACGCCCAGGGCACCCGAAACGGCCGGTGCACGTCCGGACGCGTGTAGCGCATGACCAGCACACCGAGACACACGACCGCGAACGCGAGGAGGATCCCAATCGAAATCAGGTCCGCCAGAACATCGAGCGGAAAGATCCCGGCGATCACGGCCGCGCCGATGCCGGTCACGGCAGTCGCCACGTGCGGTGTCTTGAAGCGCGGATGGCAGCGGCTCATCGCCGGCGGCAGCAAGCCGTCATCGGCCATGGACAGCAGGATGCGCGGCTGACCCAGAATCGAGGTCAGGATGACCGAAGTCATGCCGATGATGGTCCCGAGGATCACCAGCGAGCGCAGCCAGGAGAGCGCCGGGTGCGCATCGAGGGCGGCAGCCACGGGCGCCGCAACGTTCAGATGCGTGTACGAGATCATGCCGGTGATCACTGCGGCCATCGCCATGTAGAGCACCGTCGAGATGATCAGCGTGCCCATGATGCCGAGCGGCAGATCGCGCTGCGGGTTGCGGGCCTCGAGTGCGGTCGTCGAGGCCGTATCGAAGCCGACGTAGGAGAAGAAGATAATGCCGGCGCCCTGCATCACTCCCGACCAGCCGAAATGCCCGAACTCACCGGTGTTCTTCGGGATGTACGGATGCCAGTTGGACGGGGAGATGAACTTCAGTCCGGCCACGACGAAGATGAGGATGACCCCGATTTTCAGCGCGACCATGAAGTTCGTGACCCGCGCAGTCTCCTGGATCCCGACGTAACACACTGCGCTCAACGCCAGCACGATCAGCACCGCGGGGGCATTCATGATCGCCCCGGTGACCACCAGATGCCCGGCGGCCGTCTGCTGCAGCGGCGCATTGGTCCACATCGATGGCAGCTGGATGCCCCAGCTGGCGAGCAGGTTCACCACGTAGGCCGACCAGCTCACCGCAACCGCCGAGGCGGAAATCCCGTACTCGAGCAACAGGTTCCAGCCGATGAACCACGCGGTGATCTCCCCGAGCGTTGCGTACGTATAGCTGTAGGCGCTACCGGGCACGGGCAGGAACGCCGCGAACTCCGCGTAGCACAGCGCCGCGAGCCCGCTGCCGAAGGCGGCGATGCCGAGCGAAATGGTGATCGCCGGTCCCGACTGATTCGCCGCCACCGTGCCGGTGAGCACGAAGATGCCGGTACCGATGGTCGCGCCGATGCCGATCGCCATCAGCGCCCACACCGACAGTGCCTGCTTCAGGCGCTCGGCCCCGGCTCGCTCGGGCGCGACCACGGGGTGGACCGCGAACAGCTTGCGCAGCAGCGGATGGCGCGCCGCGCCCCGCGTGTCGCGCTCGGTGGCGTCATTCATGATCCAGGCAACCCCCGCGAATAGAAATTATGGCCGCAAGTTTCGCACAGATGAGCCGGAACTGCCCGCGGCCCCGAGGCACCCCGCGCCGCGGCGCCGGGGCCCGTGCTACGATTGCCGGCCCGCCCGGCAGCTCGAGAGCCCCGGGCCGCACATCCGATCGATCCGAGGAGTCCGCATCATGTCCAGCGCCGCTGCCCCGAAGCTCGTTCCCCCTGCCGCGGGCGCCAAGATCACCATCCGCGACGGCCAGCTCACCGTCCCGGAAAACCCGATCATCCCGTTCATCGAGGGCGACGGCACCGGCCCGGACATCTGGCGGGCCGCGGTGCGCGTCATCGACGCCGCGGTGCACAAGGCCTACGCCGGCAAGCGCAAGATCCACTGGATGGAGGTGTACGCCGGGGAAAAGGCGTTCAAGCAATTCAACACCTGGCTGCCCGAGGAGACGGTGGCGGCCTGCCGCGATTACCTGGTCTCGATCAAAGGACCGCTCACGACCCCGATCGGCGGCGGCATCCGCTCGCTGAACGTGGCGCTGCGCCAGATGCTCGATCTGTACGTCTGCCTGCGCCCGGTGCGCTGGTTCAAGGGCGTGCCCTCGCCGGTCAAGCGCCCCGACCAGGTGGACATGGTGATCTTCCGCGAAAATACCGAGGACATCTACGCGGGCATCGAGTTCGAGAACGGCACGGAAGAGAACACCCAGTTCCTGGCCCTGCTGAAGCAGCACTTCCCCAAGGCGTTCGCCAAGATCCGCTTCCCGGAGTCCTCGGGCATCGGCTTGAAGCCGGTCTCGCGCGAGGGCTCCGAGCGGCTCGTGCGCTCGGCGATCGAGTACGCCATCGCCAATCAGCGGCGCAGCCTCACGCTGGTGCACAAGGGCAATATTCAGAAATTCACCGAGGGCGCATTCCGCAACTGGGGCTACCAGCTCGCCGAGCGGGAATTCCCCGCGCAGACCTACACCTGGGAGCAGTGGGAGCGCACCAAGGCCGCCCAGGGCGAGAAGGCGGCCAATGCCGAGATGGACACGGCCAAGCAGGCCGGCAAGATCATCGTCAAGGATGCGATCGCCGACATCACCCTGCAGCAGGTACTCACCCGCCCGACCGAGTTCGACGTCATCGCGACGCTGAACCTCAACGGCGATTACCTCTCCGATGCGCTCGCCGCCCAGGTCGGTGGCATCGGCATCGCGCCGGGCGGCAACATCAATTACCTCACCGGGCATGCGGTCTTCGAGGCCACGCACGGCACGGCGCCGAAGTACGCCAACCTCGACAAGGTGAACCCGGGCTCGGTGTTGCTCTCCGGGGAGATGATGCTGCGCTACATGGGCTGGACCGAGGCCGCTGACGCCATCATCGCCGCGATGGACAGGACCATCGGCCAGAAGACGGTCACGTACGACTTCGCGCGCCTGATGGACGGAGCGACCGAGGTGTCGACTTCGGCGTTCGGCGATGCGCTGATCCGCAACCTCTGAGGCCCGCGGCGGGAGCGCAGCCATCGAGCGCACGGCGGCCATATTCGACTGGGCGCGCAAGGTGCGCGCGCTCGCGCAGAATGGCCTGACGTTCACGCGCGACCCGTTCGACCGCGAGCGCTACCAGGAACTGCAGCGCCTCGCGGCCGAACTGCTCGCCGGGGAGCTCAAGATCCCGCCGGAGCGGGCCGAGGCGCTCTGGTGCGGCGAGGAGGGTTACGCGACGCCCAAGGTGGACGTGCGCGGCGGCGTCTTCTCGGGCGATCGGGTGCTGCTGGTGCGCGAGCGCGCCGACGGGAAGTGGACGCTGCCCGGCGGCTGGGTGGACGTGAACGACTCGCCCGCCGCGGCGGTGGAGCGTGAGATCCGCGAGGAATCCGGCTACCAGGCGCGGGCCGTCAAGCTCGCCGCCCTGATCGACCGGCGCAGACACCCGCACCCCCCGAGCGTGCACCACATCTACAAGCTGATGTTCGTGTGCGAGCTGACTGGCGGGCAGGCCACGACCAGCAGCGAAACCGATGCCGTCGGATTCTTCCCGGTGGCGGCGCTGCCGGCGCTGTCCACCGGCCGTGTGCTCGCCCCGCAGATCGTGCGGCTCTACGAGCATCACCTGCATCGGGACCTGCCGGCGGAGTTCGACTAGCGGTGCGCAGCCATTGATCGGCCCGCGCCGCCCGGTAGACTCGCCCCCATGAACCGCATTCTCGTCGTGCTCGGTGTGGTGCTGATCGTGCTCGGCCTCGTCTGGCCGTGGGTGCGGCGGTTGCCGTTGTTCAAACTGCCGGGCGACATCGTCATCGAACGGCCCAGTTTCCAGTTCTTCTTTCCCATCACCACCATGCTGCTGGTGAGCCTCGCGATCTCCATCATCGCGTGGATCCTGCGCCGCTGAGGCGGCGCAAGCTCAGGCACCGGCGCGCGCAAGACGGTGCGCGAACGCTCCGAGCCGCTCGGCGGCCGCATCGAGGGTTGCCTCGCGCTTGGCGATGCACAGGCGCACGCACGAGAGCGGCGGCGGCGCGGCGTAGAACGGTGACAGCGGGATCGAGGCCACTCCCGCTTCGGTCAGCAGCCGCTCGGCGAATGCGACGTCGCCCGGTGGCGCGAGGGCCGAGAAATCGAGCAATTGGAAGAACGTGCCGGCCGCCGGCGGCAGCCGCAACGCACAGCCGCCGAGCGCGGCGCGCAGCCGGTCGCGCCGGGCCTGAAAGAACCCGGGCAGATCCACACCGGTGTCCGGGCGCTCCTCGAGGTAGCGCGCGATCGCCTGCTGCAGCGGATGCGCGATGCTGAACGTGTTGAACTGGTGGACCTTGCGCAGCTCCGCGGTGAGCGCCGGCGGCGCGATGCCGTAGCCGACGCGCACACCCGTCGCATGCAGCGTCTTGCCGAAGGAGAACACCACCAGACTGCGCTCGCGCAGGCGCGGATGGGTCAGGACCGACGCGTGTACGCGTCCGTCGAACACCATGTGCTCGTAGACCTCGTCCGAGAGCACGGTGATCTCGCGTCCCGCCACGATCGAGGCGAGCGCGTCCAGATCGTGCGCACTCGCCACCGTGCACGTGGGATTGTGCGGGGAATTGAGCAGGATCAGCCGGGTGCGCTCGTTCACCGCGTCGCGCACCCGGTCCCAGTCGTAGCGGAACGCCGGCGGCGCCAGTGGCAGACGGATGCAGCGCGCTCCGGCGAGACGCACGGCCGGCTCATAGGCGTCATAGGCCGGATCGAAGGCAATCACCTCGTCGCCCGGACCGGCGATCGCCTGGATCCCGCTGTAGATCGCTTCGGTGGCTCCGAGCGTCACGGTAATCTCGTCCTGCGGGTCGACGGTGAGGCCGTAGCGGGCCTTAAGCTTGCGTGCGATCGCGGCGCGCAGTGCCGCCAGCCCCTCCATCGGAGCGTACTGGTTGTGCCCCTGGCGCATCGCCTCGGCCACCTGCTCGGTCAGGCGCGGATCGATGTCGTAATCGGGAAAGCCCTGACCGAGGTTGATCGCCCCGAGCGCCTGCGCCCGGCGGGACATCACCGTGAAGAGGGTCGTGCCGACCTCGGGCAGCTTGCTGCGCCCGAACCAGCTCATCGGCCCGCCGCAGCGCGCGGGCGGCTCATGTGTTGGCTTCCACCGCCGCAATCGCCGCGCCGATCACGCCGGCCTGGCCGGCGAACTGCGCCGGGCGGATACGCGCCTCGGAACGCAGCAGCGGAGCGAAGTCGGCAAACCGCTCGCTGATCGCGCCGCCGAGGATGAACAGATCCGGCCAGAACATCGCGTGCATGCGCTCGAGGTACACGTTGACCCGCTCGATCCAACCTTCCCAGTCGAGGCCCTGGACCGTTTTGACGTGCGCCGACGCCCACTTCTCCGCGTCCATGCCGTTGAGCTCCATGTGCCCGAGCTCACTGTTGGGAAACAGGTGCCCGCCGGTGAACAGCGCCGTGCCGATTCCGGTGCCGAAGGTCAGCATGATGACCGTGCCGTTCTCACCGCGCCCCGCGCCGAAACGCATCTCGGCCAGCCCCGCGGCATCGGCGTCGTTGAGAAACAGCGCCGGCCGGTTCAGCGTGCGGCGCACCAGCGCCCCGCCGTCCGCGCCGATCCAGGCGTGATCGACGTTCGCCGCCGTCCGTGCCCGACCATGCTTCACCACGGCGGGAAAAGCGAGTCCGATGCGGCCCTTCGCCTCGGGCAGGCGCGCCGCGAGCGCTGCGATCACCGGCATCATCGCATCGGGCGTCGCCGGTCGGGGCGTCGGCGCCGAGATCAGCTCACCGACCATCTGTCCGGCCCCCACGTCCACCACGCCGGCCTTGATCGAGGATCCACCGACGTCGATACCCAGCACATTTTCCGTCATGCTCATGCCCATCATGTTATCGGGACGCGGCCTCACCGCCGCCGGCCGACTGTACACCATCGCACCGGTCGCGCACGCCGCGGCGGCGCCTCAGACGTTCAGCAGCAGATGCTCGCGCTCCCAGGAACTGATCACCTGCAGGAAGACCTCGTATTCGGCCTCCTTGACGATGGTGAACGCCGAGATGAATGCCTCACCGAGGATCCGCACCAGCGCCGTGCCGCGCCGCAGCTCGCGCAGCGCCTCATCGAGCGAGCGCGGCAGACCGAACGGCAGCTCGTGGGCGCTGCCGGAGACCGGCTCGGAGGGCTGCAGCCCCTCGACCATGCCGAGGTAGCCGCAGGCGAGCGAGGCGGCGAGCGCGATGTACGGATTGGCGTCGGCCCCGCAGATGCGGTTCTCCACCCGCCGGTCCTCGGGGCCAGACATCGGTACCCGCAGCCCTGCGGTACGGTTGTCGTAGCCCCACTGCGCATTGATGGGCGCGGACAGGTAGCGGGTCAGGCGCCGGTAGGAGTTCACATTCGGGCAGAACAGGGCCATCGCCGCCGGCAGATATTTTTGCAATCCGCCGATGTGCGCGAAAAACAGCGCCGAGGGGCTGCCGTCGGGATTGCTGAAGACGTTGCGCCGGGTCTTGGTGTCGACGATGCTCTGATGGATGTGCATGGCACTGCCGGGCTCCTTGGCGTGCGGCTTGGCCATGAACGTGGCGTACATCTTGTGGCGCAGCGCCGCCTCGCGCGCGGTGCGCTTGAAGAGGAACGCCTGGTCGGCCAGATCCATCGGGTGTCCATGGATCAGATTGATCTCCATCTGCGCCGGTCCGTCCTCGTGGATCAGCGTGTCGATCTCGATGTCCTGATCCTCGCAGAATTGATAGATGTCATCGAACAGCGGATCGAACTCGTTGACCGCGGCAATGCTGTAGGACTGGCGGCCCGGCTCGGCGCGCCCGGAGCGGCCCACCGGCGGGCGCAGCGGATAATCGGCGTCCTTGTTCTGCTCGACCAGGTAGAACTCGAGCTCCGGGGCGACCACCGGCTCCCAGCCGCGCTGCGCATAGAGCTCCACGATGTTGCGCAGCACGTGGCGCGGCGCCATCGTGACCCGCCGGCCGTCGGCGTAGAAGCAGTCGTGGATCACCTGGGCGGTCGGCTCGGCCGCCCACGGCACGCGTCGCACCGTCTTCGGATCGGCCTTGAGAATGATGTCGATCTCCGCCGGGCTCATCGCCTGGCCGGTATCGGGCGGATAGTCCCCCGTGACGGTCTGCAGGAACACGCTCTCCGGCAGGCGCATCCCGCCGTCCTCGGCGAATTTCGCCGCCGGCATGATCTTGCCGCGGGCGATGCCGGCCATGTCCGGAATGATCGCCTCGACCTCGGAGATGGCGTGGTCGCGGAAGAACTGACTGACTTCGCTCACCATGGAATTGCCTCTTGGCGAGCGCTCGCCCGGGCGCGGCAAGCCGCGCCGAACGCTGCGAACAGGGCTCGCGAGAACGGATTGCTCATCACCTGCCACTCCGGATGCCATTGCACCGCGAGTGCGAAGGACGGCGCCTCGGCCACGCGAAACGCCTCGATCAGCCCATCCGGGGCGCGCGCCTCGATGAGCAGTCCCGGGCCGAGCCGCTCGATGCCCTGCCAGTGCAGCGAGTTCACGCGCACGCGCTCGGCGCCGGCCAGGCCGCGCAGCAGCCCCTCGGGCTCGAGCGTGACGTCGTGCGCCGGACCATACTGCACCTCGAGCGGCTGGCGCTCGTCGTCGCGGTGATCGAGGTAACCCGGCACCTCGTGCACGCGCTGGTGCAGGCTCCCGCCGAAGGCGACGTTCACTTCCTGGAAGCCGCGGCAGATGCCGAGCACGGGCACGCCCCGCTCGACCGCCGCGCGGATCAGCGGCAGCGTGGTGGCATCGCGCGCCGGGTCGTGCAACGTGCCGGGCACGCTCGGCGGCCCGGCGTAATGGTGCGGCTCGACGTTCGAGGGGCTGCCGGTGAACAGCAGCCCGTCGAGGCGCTCGAGCAGTTCGGCCGAGCGCAGCTCCGCGCCCAGGGAGGGAATGATCAGCGGCAGCGCATCGGCTGCCTCGAGCAGGGCCCTGGCATACTTTTCGGCCGCCACGTGAAAGGGCTGCACGCCGAGCGTGCGCCGGTCAGCGGGGAGGCCAATGAGGGGGCGGGCCGGTGCCATGGTATTCGTGGGTATTATAGGAGCATCGCCATGTCCGCCGCCGAAGCCGATTCGTACTATGCTGCGTCCGTCACGGCCCGCCCCCCGCGCCCGCCGCTCGAGGGCGTGCTGAGCGCGGACGTCTGTGTCGTCGGCGGCGGGATCGCCGGCTGCTCCGCCGCATTGCACCTGGCCGAACGGGGCTACGCCACGGTTCTGCTCGAGCAGCAGCACATCGGCTGGGGCGCCTCGGGGCGCAGCGGTGGGCAGGTCATCCACGGGCTGGCCTGCGGCCAGGAACCGCTCGAGCACCTGCTCGGTGACCAGGGCGCGCGCGCCGTCTGGGACGTCGCCACCGAGGGACTGCAGCTGACGCGCGCACTGATCGAGCGGCACCGCATCGCGTGCGACTGGGTGGACGGATATCTGCTCACCGCCCTGAAGCCCCGCCACGACCGGGAGCTGCGCGCGCAGATCGAGCAGCTGCAGACCCGCCTCGACTACCGGAGCGTGCGCTATCTGCCGCGCGAGGAAATCCAGCACACCCTCGCCACGTCGCGGTACGTCAGTGCGATGTTCGATGCCAACGGCGGGCATCTGCATCCGCTCGCCTATACGCGCGGACTGGCCGAGGCAGCCGAGCGGGCCGGAGCACTGCTGTTCGAGCAGACCCGCGCCACGGCGATCACGCCCGGCCGGGTGAGCACCCCCGGCGGAGCCATCCGTGCCCCGCGCATCGTGCTGTGCGGCAACGCCTATCTGGGATCGCTCGCGCCCGAGATTGCGCCGGCGATCCTCCCGGTCGCCACCCACCTGCTCGCCACCGAACCGCTCGGCGAGGCGCGCGCCCGCGCGTTGATCGCCAACGGCGCGGCGGTGAGCGACATGAACTGGGCGCTCGATTACTTCCGCTGCACCGCCGACCACCGATTGCTGTTCGGCGGGGCGATCAGTTACAGCGGCCGCGGGCAATTCGCCGCGCGCGCGGCCAACCGTGCGCGCATGCTCAGAGTCTTCCCGCAACTCGCCGCAGCGCGGATCGATTACGCCTGGGGCGGGCTGCTCGATCTGACCGTCAACCGCGCACCGCACTTCGGCCGCCTCGCCCCGCAGACGTATTTTCTGCAGGGCTTCTCCGGGCACGGCATCGCGCTCGCCGGCATCGCCGGCAAGCTCATCGCCGAGGCCCTCGCCGGCGAGGCCGAACGATTCGACGTGTTCGCGCGCATTGGGCACCGCGCGTTCCCGGGCGGAGCGCTGG